>BNJS01000777.1_pt1 | contig 148824 bp, 162 predicted proteins | sample 8540461 | NCBI WGS metagenome assembly BNJS01 (sample SAMD00202454, study PRJDB9452) | human saliva metagenome | isolation source: human saliva | place: Japan | reverse complement strand
CATCCAAAGTTTTTTTGACGTTGGCGTCAGAACTCTTTTCACATGGGAAAAAGAAATTACGTGAACAAGGGCACTTAGAACGGAAAAAGAGAGTCGCCAAAAAGCCGAAAGATTCCTTTGGAGGAGTTGAAGGCCTTTGTAGAGGCTCATCCAGATGCTTTTTACGGGAAATTGCGGCACATTTTGATTGTGCTGTTCCTTCAGTATGGGCAGCTTTAAAAGCAGATCAATGTCACTTTAAAAAAAGACGACTAGCTTTTAAGGAACAAGAGCCAGAGAAAGTCGCTGAATTTCTTGATATTTTTGGATAATCTAAAAGATTTACCAGTCGTATATATTGACGAAACAGGAATCGACCGCTACCTCTATCGTTCTCATGCACGGGCTCCTAGAGGAGAGAAAGTCTATGAAAAGATTAATGGACGGCGTTTTGAGCGGACTTCAATTGTTGCAGGACAAGTAGATGGAGAGTTTATAGCTCCTATGATTTACAAGGAAAGCATGACGAGCGACTTCTTTGTTAAGTGGTTCAAAACGCAACTCCTGCCTGCTTTGAAGACACCTCATGTCATTGTCATGGACAATGCTAGTTTTCATCCCAAGAAGATTTTTGGATGAACTTTGCGTCAAAGATAAACACTTTTTTTCTTACCTCTACCACCTTATTCACCAGATTTGAATCCCATTGAGCAAGCTTGGGCTGTCTTGAAAAAGAAAGTGACAGATTTATTAAGGGAAGTCCCAAATATCTTTGAATGTTTAGAGTGCTCTTTTAAAACTAAATGACTATACACCAGAAATGAACCCTATTGAACAAGTCTGGAAAGAAATTCGAAAAACGAGGTTTTTAAAAAAATAAGGCTTTTCCAAACATTGGAAGCTGTCATTGATAAGCTTCAAGAAGTTATTCTAGGACTGGAAAAAAATGTTTTAAAGTCAACTGTCAGCAGACAATGGACGAGGTTGCTTTTTTTGAAAAATAATTGAGTATAAAAACTAAGATTGTTTGACTAACTTAGAGGAAAATATGGGACGTAATTTCATTTGACAAAATGGCTTAGGCTAAGACTATCCTTGTTTTATCTGACTAAACATCTTTAAGGGAACCTGTTATCAAATGAAAGGTAATTTAGGAATAAGAAACTAGCTCTGTCTTATACTCAATGAAAAATCAAAGAGCAAACTTGGAAACTAGCCGCAGGCTGTACTTGAGTACGGCAAGGCTACGTTGACGCGGTTTGAGGAGATTTTTCGAAGAGTATAGTGGATTGAAATAAGATGTGAACAAAGAGATTAGGAAAGTCAAATTAATTTCTAAAAACGTTTTAGAATCCTTAGCGTACTATTCTAGGTTCAATCAACTATATTATACTTTCTTGTTGTTCACTACAGTTGATAAAGAGACAAAAAAGCGGACAAGACCAGCCTCTGTAAATCAGAAAAACTAGTTTTTGTCCGCTTTTTTTTATTGTCGAGATTAGTCTCTTGGTCCAATCTCTATGACTTAGATGCTTTTTACATCATCTTATTCGTCTTCTTTTTTCTTTCCCATTGCAAAGAGACCAAGTAGTGCTCCTACAACACCTGCTGTTGCAAGGGTTGCATTTTCCTTAGTACCTGTTTTAGGGAGGATATTTTGATGACTTGCAGGCGCTTGGTAGGTCTTGTCTTGTGACATAGCAAGAGCTACTTGTGACTGCTCATCTCTGTATGATGGTGTTTCACCTGTAGTTGGGGCTGAACCATTCACACGTCCAGTAAATTCTGGAACTTGGTGGGTAGTTCCTTCTCCACCAGGAACGCCACCTTCAAAGTGTGGAACTTGATGGGTAGCTCCTTCTGATCCATTTACATGACCAGTGAACTCAGGTACTTCATGAACAGCAGCTTCTGCGCCATTCACACCACCTGTAAATTCTGGAACCTCTACTACTGGTGCTGGCTCATCACCTGCTGTGCCAATGACTCTTGGGTACTCTGGGACTTCATGAACAACTGCTTCTGCCCCATTGACACCGCCTGTAAATTCTGGAACCTCTACTACTGGCGCTGGCTCATCACCTGCTGTGCCAATGACTCCTGGGTACTCTGGGACTTCATGAACAGCTGCTTCTGCTCCATTGACACCGCCTGTAAATTCTGGAACTTCATGGATAGCTGGATCTGTTTTACCAGATACTTCTTTCTTAGTTCCGACTAAGACAATCTCATCTTGCGGTGCTTCAATAGTTTCGCGAAGTTTTTCAGTACGGCTTCCATCTAGTGCTACTTCAGTCAGGATACGTTCTTTACCTTCACGACCTGCTTGAGTTACACGAGTTTCACCTTCTGCTAGAGCTGGATCTTCTTTCTTCACTGTCTTGAAGCTGAGAGCTTCTTCTACCACTTCTAGGCTAGGAAGCTCTTCCTGAACAGCTGGGGCAACTTTTCCAGTTTCAACCTTTTCTTTGGTCAATTGGATACGGTATTCCTTGACCTGTTTACCACTTTCAGAAACGAGACGTACCAAGACTGGAAGTTTATCGTCACCACTATCAACAACTGTTGCCGCTACGTTTTCACCAGCTTCAACGGTCACTTTAGGACGGTTTCCACTATAGGTTACTTGGTAATCCACACGAGCTTCAGAGAAGTCTGCAAGCTCTCTACCATCTACTAGAAGTTTAGAAGCTGTATTGTCTTTAGGTGCTTCACTTGGTGCGATAAAGGCCATTTCAGTGATAGCCACACCCTTCTTGTCTGCTTTCTGTCCATGCGCCATCTCATAGCTTTAGCTTTGACCGGTGCAAAGGTTACATGGATGTCAGTTCCTGCTTGAACTTCTTGATCCGCACGATATTCAACTTTCTCCCAGTTAGAAGGAGTGTTGAATGGATGTTCTGGATCGTATGGTTGGTAGTTAGAGTAATATTCTGGTGAATCAAATTCTGGTCCCACATAGCGTTCTAGAACGAGTTTAGAAGGTGCATCTGTTCCACCATCTGCAAAGAAGCGAATGCTTCCTTCAGCTACTGTACGTTCAACAATCTTACCATTTTCTCTGAAGATAACCCCTACTGAAACTTCTGGATTTTCAGATGGAGTTGGAGACCAGTTAGTCCAACGACGGGTTTCATCATCTGAACCATCGTTGACATAATCTACACGGTCATGAGAGTTTGGATCAATATCGTTAGTTGCTGAGGCAAATGAACGGTTGCTATCATCATCGAAGTCTGGGTTGTCTGAAAGATTTTCTCCGAGTTTGTCTGTTACACGAACAGCTACTTCAGCAGTTAAATCAGTACCCAAAACGCGACCATGAACTGTAAATTCACCTGCTTTTGTTAGATTTTCTGCTGGAACTGCTTCCCAGTCAACAGCCAAGTCTTTCACTTCATAGTCAGATTTTCCTGTGAAGTAAACAGGAACTTTTGCTGGTAGCTCAAGCGTTTGTCCTTTAGCAACCAAGCGAGATGATTTGGCAACAGCAACAGGTTTACTTGCGAGCAAATCTTTATCATTTGTGAAGTGTAGGCGGTATTCACCTAGAATATCTCCGTTTTCAGCCTTGACAACAACACGAACTGGATCTCCTTCACCTACGCTTGGTACAACTGTTGCAATACCATTTTCAGTGACACTTGCTGTAACAGCTGGAGCTTTCCTTGGCTTGCTTCTAGATAGTAGTCAGTCAAGCCTGGGTTAAAGTTTGGCAAATCTTTTCCATCTACTTGGATTTGTGTTTGAGCATTCTTAGCTGCAGCTACTTGTTTAGAGAAGATTTGCATTTCTGTAATAGAAGTACCCCATTTACCATCTGGTCTAACCATGCGGATACGAACAGCATAAGTGTTGACTTTATCAAAGCTAAAGTGGGTCATTTCTCCAGCTCTGACTTGATCTGGAGCTTTAAGATTTGTTACTTCTTTCCAGTTTTTATCGTCATTAAAGACATGGTCTTCGCGTGCTACGAAGCTTGGATTCTTAGGAACTGTTGGAGTTTCTGAACCGACATAGTATTCGATGACATAGGATTTAGGTGCACCAACACCGTGGTCTTCGTGGAAGGCTACATTGAGGTTATCAACTGATCGTTTAGACATGATACCAGAGTCACCAAAGAGAATTCCTACGGATGCTTCACTTGTACGTTTCCAGTTTGTCCAGCGGTTTGCTGGTTGATCATTAAATGAGATTAGTTTGTCATTGACATTGGCTACTGAATCACTTGGGTTTGAGTCTGATGCAAAGGCAAGTGGCAATTCTGAACCAGTCCATTGGTCAGAAATATTAGCACCCGTTTCTGTCTGAGCAGATACACGAACATGAAGTTTAGTTGGTAGTTGAGTACCTTCAACATGTCCTGTCACTGTAAACTTGCCTTCTTGTGCGTATTGGCTTGGTTCAATTGCGTCCCAAGTTACTTTAGCTGAAGAGACTTGGCCATTTGAGTGGTAAGTACGAACGCTCTCTGGTAGTTGAGGAGATTCTGCAACTGGAGTAGTTACGCTCACTTCTTCGACAGCAATGATACCTTCGACAGATACCTTAGCATGAGCTTCTTTCTCGATTCCTTCAACTTTACCTAGGACTTCAAAACTATGGTATTTAGCAAGGTCTTCCTTAGCAACTGCTTGCCAAGTCACCTTGTGAACCTTCGGAAATCCTTGTCATACTCTACAGTTACAGTAGCAGGTAGACTTGGTTCTTGGTTCAAACCTGTCACGACACTAACTGGACGGATGGCTTGGACTACTTTGCTTTCAGTATTTGCTTGAATGTTCAAGTCAATCTGACCTTCTGCTCCTTCAAATTGAGCTTTCAGAGTTACTTGACCAGGTTTATGCAATTCAAGCATACCTTTACGAACGGCTACATCTCCTTCACCTGTAGTTGAGAAGGTAACCTTATCAGCCTTCAAGACTGCTTGTGTACCGTCTTGATAGTGAGCCAAGACTTTGATACCGACAGTTTGGTCCTCTTTCAAAGTAGCTGCATTTTCAACTTCTAGGCTCAAACGTTCAATTTGTGGAGCTTCTTGTAGGAATTGGATAGCATAGGTTTGTAGTGGGCCACCATCGTTTGGTTGAACATGGATGCTTGCACGCATACCATTTGCTTCATTAGCTTGAATAACTGTCACTTGAGCATTTTCAGCTGTAGCTTTGACCTCTGGCAAGGCTGCTCCATAAGCAAGCTTGTGATATTTTACAGGTTGGTCAGTTGAAAGACCTTCAACCGCTTGATCTGCCACAGTTACACTTGGAACTACTGGATTAGCAGCTTCCCCTTCTGCAACTACCAAGGTCGCAGCGATTTCTTCATCTTCTAAAATCCCTTTTGCTTGGATGCGAGAGCCTGGGATTGCTAGTTTAGCTTGATCTTCAGCTGCAATTTCCCACTTATTAACGTCATAGCTTGCTACAGTACCATCTGACAATACGTAAGAAACAGATTTGTCAACTGAACTTAGGTCTGTGTTTGGAGCGATTCTCTTGACTACAGGTAATTCGGCTTCGAGAGCCAAGACTTCAACACGCGCTTCGACGTCTCGTCCATCTGCTACTCCCTTAACAGTCACAATTCCTGGTTCATTGACATCAACTGCTGACCATTCTACTGGAAGTTTTGTACGGCTACCATCACTGTAGATAAAGGCTACCTTCTTAGGCATTTTTGGTGCTTGCCCGATAACAGTACGGACTTTAGCAACTTCTGTACCCAAAACTGTTTTTTCAGCTTGGTCTTTCTTACCTGTAAAGATAGTAGTTTGATCAGATTTCAAGAGATCAGAATGAGCAGTCAAGGTAAATTTACCAGCTTGCTCAGTTGATTTGACAATGACAACACCCTTACCATTGAAGGCCTTACGAACCCATGAACCGTCAGCTTGCTCTTTGTAACGTTCACGGCTTGCTTGTTCCCCGTTATCCACACCGACAATTTGACCTTGTCCATGCAACTGGAAGCGAACAAGGTTATTGGCAGTTGGAACTACATTACCAGCACTGTCAACGATTTCGTAGTAAATATAAGTGAGATCTTTTCCGTCTGCTGCGATAGCATTTTCTTCTTTGACTAGGCGAACACCTGCAGGTTCACCAGCAGTCGTAACCTTATCACGAGCAATTTCATTACCAGCCTCATCGCGAGCTACTGCTTCCAGGTTCCAGGTTGATAAGCAACCTTCCACTCAAGGTAAAGTTCCTTGGCATTGGCACCTTCTTGGTAAGTACGGCCATCACTAGTTTGTTTCTTGTTAAAGGTTTTCTTACCTAGAGACTCGCCATTCAAGAACAGTTCCACACTGGCAGCATTTGAAAATGCACGAACAGGAATCTTACCATCTGCGTCCGCTACATTTGCTTTCAGAGTAGGATCTTCCCAGTTCCAGTGAGGAAGGAGGTGAACCATTGGTTTCTTCTGAGCAGAAACCCATTGGCTTTGGTACAAGTAGTAGTCATTCTTAGGAATGCCAGCTGTATCTACGATACCAAAGTAAGAACTCTTAACTGGTGTGTTGTTTTGGTTGTGCCATGGAGTAGGCTCACCGATATAGTCGGTACCTGTCCAGATAAACTGACCAGCATAACCAGCATTGTCTCGGTCAAAAGTCCAAGATGCAGTGGCTGTTTTACCCCAACCAACACGGTCATTACCGTAGTCTGATTGCTCATAATGACGGTAAGCTTGGTTGCTATGAACTAGCTCACTTTCTGGACGGAAATAGCTACCACGAGTACGAGTTGCTGAAGAAGTTTCTGAACCGTAAATCAACCAATTTGGATGTTTCGCACGAAGCTTCTTGTAGTTGTCTTCTGAATAGTTAAATCCAACCGCATCAAGTTCGTTGGCAATCTTTTCATGATCACCACTACCATCACCAAAACGGAACTTGTCTGCTCCCATAGTAACATAGCGTGTCTTATCAACAGCCTTGATCACTTGCACCAAGCGTTTAACCGTTGCTAGAGAACGAGCTTTACCGTCTGCCTCACCGATTTCATTACCGATAGACCACATGAAGATAGCAGGGTTGTTCTTGCCTCTTTCGACCATTGTACGTAGGTCAAAATCAGACCATTTTTCACCTTTTTTAGCATCTGGGTGAGTGGCGTCTTTGTCAAAGAAACGTCCGTAGTCATACTGTTTCTTCCCACCGTACCAAGTATCGAAGGCTTCTTCTTGCACCAACAAACCTAGTTCTGCAGCGATCTGCAACGTTTGCTCACTAGCTGGGTTGTGGGTTGTACGGATAGAGTTCACACCCATATCCTTCATCTGTTTCAGACGACGGTATTCTGCCTTATAGTTTTCTTCAGCCCCTAGAGCTCCGTGGTCGTGGTGAAGAGAAACTCCATGGAATTTAATGCGTTCACCATTCAAAGAGAATCCTTCATTTGGTGTCCAGTTATAGTAACGGTAACCAAACAAGTCCTTCTTAGCATCAACCAATTGGCCGTCACGATAAACACGAGTCACTAATTCATAAAGAGCTGGTTTATCGTTAAGAACTGTCCAGAGTTTTGGTTTCTCAACTTGCAAAATAGCATTCAAGCTAGTTGATTGATGAGCTTTCAAGACTTGGCTATCTGTACGAACTACGTCCGTTACAGCCTGACCATTTCGTTCAATAATTTGGTATTCAGCAACAATTTCATGATCTTTGTCATCTGTATTGACAATCTTACTTGTTACATGAGTATCAACCTTACCATTTTGTTGTTTTTCAAGGTCTGGTGTTAAGATAGTTGTTCCATTTTTCTCAGCATGAACCTTATCTGTGACTTGAAGGGTAACATCGCGGTAAATACCACTTCCTGAGTACCAACGGCTACTTGGTTGTTTATTAACCGCATGTACAGCTACGACATTTTCACGACCGTCTTTATTGAGATAATCAGTGATGTCATAAGAGAATTGGTTGTAACCATTTGGATAGTGACCAACTAGCTGACCATTTACATAGACTTGCGAATCCATATAAACACCATCAAAGACTAGGCGAACATTCTTATTAAGGTCTTTTTCATCTAGTTTAAAGGTCTTGCGATACCAAGCATCACCACCATTGAGTTGTCCACCTTCGTTTTGGGCAGGAGAATCATGATCGAAGTCATTGTAAATACTCCAGTCATGTGGAAGGTCTAATTTCTTCCAGCTTGATACATCTGCATCTGGTTTGATAGCGTCTTTTGCATTAGCATTAAGTTTAAAATGCCAGTTTTGGTTAAATTCTACTTTACGGTCCTCAACCAATTGATTTACCTCCTCGCTGGTAGCCGGTTTTAGGTCCGGTTTTTCCGTTTGAGAAGATTGATCTTGAGTAATTGCTTGAGGTTTCTTATCTAAGATGGAATCCTCTTTTTTATCAGAATCTGCTTGTACAGTTTGGTCGTCCTGTGCCTTTTCAACTTCATGAGCTGGTGTAGCAACTTCACTTGCAGCTGATTCAGTTGATGCTGGCTGTTCTGGACTTCTTGTTTCACCAAGTTCCTCTTTATGAGAATCATCCTCTACTTTTTCTGCAGCAACTGCAATTGGGAGTTTCATCAGCTGAAACTGGGTTGGCACCAGCTACACTCGCTCCAAATAAGACTGAGCAAGTACCGATGACTACAGAGCAAGTTCCAACGGTAAATTTTCGGATACTGTACACTCTTTTTCGATTCCAATGATCTTTTCTCATAAGATCCTCCTTATATTCGTAACCGCTTCCAATTTTATGTAAGCGCTCTACTTTTTCAGTAGTATTTTGCTTCTATTTTATAAAATAATATAAGAAAATTCAATAGAAGTCCTGTAAAAATCATACTTTTGATTCTTTTTTCTATAATTTGTAGAAAAGTTTAAAAATCTGAATGTACATTTAGTGAATGATTTTACTAAAAAAGGCGGTGGGACAGAAATCGATAGACAAAGTCTCGATTTCGTAGTCCCATCCCCGCGAGGATGATTAGGAGCTTTTTGGAGTCTAATACTCAATGAAAATCAAAGAGCAAACTAAGAAGCTAGCCGCAGGCTGTACTTGAGTACGGCAAGGCGACGCTGACGTGGTTTGAATTTGATTTTCGAAGAGTATAAAAGACGAACAAAAAGTTCAATCAGCTACCGCGTCAAAGTTTGATTGCTAATAAAAAGTGAGGTCGGGATCTTTTGTCCCAACCTCTTTTACGGACTATCACACTGATATTTCCTATTAGATTATTGACTAGATTTCCCCTTTTCCAAAAGCTTGACCATCTCATCTTTACGTTCTTCTAACTCTGCAATTTGCTGCAGCAAAAGCTCTGAAAAATCACAATTAAGCTCTTCAGTTTCGCCACTATTATACCAATCCAAAGCTACTATGTGATTGTCCTTATCAAAGCAGAAAATTACATCTCCATCACCGATGATAGACAGAAATGGAATATAATCCTCAAATCCCAGAGCGTGTAATTCCTTTGTTTTAATTCGAATATCTAAGAAATCTGGGATGCCATTTGCAATTCCAAAAACCTTAATACCTCGGCAGAAGGTCCAAAAAGGGGCTACATCGTAAGCCTTGGCTCTTGGCCATAGCTCTTCTCTGACCTCCATAAAGAGGCCTCCCAGAGCTGACATGGTGAATTCTCTGAAATCTTCTGGCAGACGAATGCCGTATTGATTTTCAAAATCCTGAACATCTTCTTCCGATGGTTCATTACCCATGCAGGCGACAACTTGATAAGTTTCCTTATCATAGTGACGAAAATAATCATAAACTTCCTTGAGTGCCATTATTTTTATCCTTTTTTAGTCAGAAATATAGACCACAAATCCATCTGGTAAGATGACTTGATGTCCATCTTCAAGCTGGCAATGACTAGCTAAATCAACTGAATCTCTATCTAAAACAAAATTCTCAGGAGACTGGTTGAAGATGGCTTGAACTTCTTTTCCTTCGTAGATCCACTTTCAAAGGATAGAACATCTGGTTTCACTTCTTCCAAGCGTATAGGTTTCCATGTTGAATAATGCTTGCAACTTTCCTTACGGATCTTGATTAATTTGCTTCATGAAAATTCAGCATATCATTGTCCTCAGAAACACGATCCCATGGCATGACACGACGGCAGTCAGGGTCTGGTCCACCTATTTAGTGCCAGCTCTGTTCCGTAATAGATACAAGGAGTCCCTTTTTTTGAAGATAGAGGAAAGTTAGAGCAGCCTTGACATGCTGGATATTTCCATTTGGCAGTTGTGAGGATTCGCTCTGTATCATGAGAATCTAAAAAGGTTAAACATCACTTCTGCAGATTTGTTGCTTGTAGTACATAGACTGGCTGTTGATTTCTGAAATAAACTGCTCTGTCTTTTTATGCTGACGCAAGAAATAATCCTTGATACTTTCAGAGAGTGGGTAGTTCATGACAGCATGGAACTCATCGCCCTTGTAGCCAAGGTTGTGAGGTATGCCAGATTTCACCTAAAGATGTACAAATCAGGCTTTTTTTAGCTAGAACTGCCTTTCTAAAATCTCTCCAGAACTGATGGTCAATTTCATTTGGCAACGTCCAAAGCGCCAAGCATCGATATCAAAATTTTCAATCCAGTAGGTCGCAACACTTAAAAGATAGTCTCTAACCTCCGGATTAGCTGTATTTAACTTAGGCATATAGCTAGCAAAGGCAAAGGTATGATAAGGGAGTTCTCTTGGGTTCTTAAGTTTATCCTCAGTAACTGGAAATTCTTGAATATGGAACCAATCTTTATAAGGGTGACTTTTCTCCATTCCTTTAGAACATCCTGCCATTGGGCAGACTGGTATCCGATATGATTGAAACACTGCATCTAGCATAATCTTTGATGCCACGTTTGTGAGCTTCCTCGACTAAATTACGAAAGACTTCCTTGTCTCCAAAGTGGCGGTCAATTTCAAAATAATCCGTCGTATCGTACTTGTGATTGGTCGTTGCTTCAAAAATCGGACATAGATAAAGTCCAGTGATTCCCAAATCTTTAAGATAGTCTAAATGGTCGATAATCCCTTGTAAATCTCCACCAAAAAAATCATCCCTGTTAGGTGCAATGGCAGCATCCCACTCTCGAGCTCCATCAGGAGTCAGATTTAGGATTTCCATTTGGCAAAGCGTTCTGGGAAAAATCTGATACCAAACGGTATTTGAAACCCAGTCAGGAACTTGGCAACCGTCGATTTCGTGAATATAAGGAAGCTTAAAGCCATTACCTTCAGCATCCAAGTTTTCTTGAGTATGTTCTACACAACCCTTATCACCGTAAAAAACACCCTGACCTTCCTCATCAAGGAGCTCAAAGAGATACTGAATCCGTGCAAAATCAACCGATACCGTAACCTGCCAATAATCAAATAGAGCATCTGAGGTTACTTTGGTCATTTCTTTCTTAGCTTCATACTTATCCTCAATGAAAATAAAGGGATCTCCATAGTGTAAGATAACCTTCTGGACATCATTTTTCTTGGTTCTAATTCGGATATGTAGCTGACCTTCTTTGTAAAGATAAGCATACTCTGATTCTGGTCTATGATAAATGGCTGTTAATTCCATGTCTTGTCTCCTAAAAAATCAATCAAAAAACGCAAACGTTTTCATAATTGCTAGTTCTAGTATACTATTTTAGCTGTTTATTTGCAATTTTTATACTAGTTTTACGATAGGTATATTGATGGACAAGGGTAAAATTGAGTAGACTCTTTTTAAGCTTTAAAAAGAGAGTTTCCATGAACTGGAAAACTCTCTATCATTACGAATCAGATGATTAGAATAAATGCTATCTGATATCTTTAATCTTCTAAAATGAAAATTTCTTCAACATGTAGTCGTAGCAATCTTGCAATTTTCATTGCTAGTTCAAGTGTAGGATTGTACTTGTCATTCTCTATAGCAATTATGGTTTGTCGACTAACGCCTAATATTCTTGCCATATCTTCCTGACGTAGTCCTTCAGACTTTCTTAACTGTTTGATATTATTTTTCATACAGCATTAGTCTTTCTGAAAACAATAAATGCCAATCGCCAAAACTACGATAAGGATAACAATAATCAAAAATATTCCTTGAACAAGTTTATTAGGTTCTTTGAAATCTTCATCACCGTCAATCATTTTCTGTTTTATGGCAGTTTGTGCAAATCCTTGAACAGAAATAGATAAACATAAAATCAGACATGGTAACATTTCAAGTTCAATGCCTTTTGTAATAGATTGATAAATATTAAATACTGTCCATCCACATAAGCCAAATAGAGCAGTTTTATAACCCCATTCCTCAGAACGTAGCTGAATCGCTCTGTCCATTTCATCCATTTTTTTCTCATGGTCCTGTTCCTCCAATCTGTTAAAAACAATGTTAAGAGCTCTTTACATTTTTTTATTATACTCTAAATAGATAAAATGTCAAGATGTTTTAACATTTATTTATTTTTTTTATTTTCTTCATCTATTCTAAGAATATTCCTAACTCCAATTTACAGTCTAATCAATCTGAAAAAGGGTCAAGTTCTTTTTAATCCTATTTTTATCTTGACTTCATAAGCTTCGGCTATAGATATACTTTCAGTTATGTTAGACTCGAAGTTTATCCTCTCTTTTTCTGCTTTCTTATCACTATTATACCTTAAAGTGGCTAAATCAGTTATAAACTGTCTGTTTTTTTCATGTGGTATTTTTTTCTACAAATTAGCAACCGAAAAAAATAAAAAAAGCCATTCCTCAAGGGAACAACTTTCTCACTTATAATTAAAAGTTTCCCCAGCCAACTTATCTGCTAACTTAGGGAAAGAGGGTATAAAACTTATGGGCTAGATTGAGCAAGGCTGGGAGATTGAGCTCGCGTTTGTTTTTTCCGATGGTCTTGACAATCTTTTTGAGCGACAGCATCTGGTTCCAATAGAAAGCGATTGACCGATTTGAGGTAGGTCCCATCTGGGTCTGCCTGATCAAAAAATCCTGTACGGATAGGTCCTGGATTAACAGTCGTCACATAGACACCATAGGGCATGAGCTCAAGGCGAAGAGCATTTGAAAAACCAATGGCCGCAAACTTGGTCGCAGAATATAGACTAGACTTGCCAGTCGCTATCAATCCTGCCATGCTGACGATATTGATGATATGACCTTTTCGAATCTCCTTCATACGAGAAGCAACCAAACGAGACAGATTCATCAAAGCAAAGGTGTTAACCTCAAACATTTGATGAATATCTTGATTAGAAATCTTGTCAAAATCCTCAAAAATCCCGTAACCAGCGTTGTTAATCAAAACATCAATCTTGCCATAACACTGATAGAGTTCAGCAACTAGTTCCTCTAAGGCTTGAGCGTCGGTAATATCAATTTCAATCAATTCTGCCTGAGGATGATTTCCGTATAGTTGAGCCAATTTATCCTTATTTCTACCGAACAGAATGAGTTGATCATTGGGCAAGAGTTTGACCATTTCTTGGGCTAGCCCCCCGCTAGCACCTGTAATGAGAATAGTAGACATACTTATCCTTTCTCAATCTTCTAGATTTCCACTTCTTCCAAGTCTTTGACCACATGGACATTTTCAAAAATCGTTGCAGCATCTTTCTTAAGCTGGCTGATATCTTTTGAAAGGAAACGGGCGCTGATATGGTTGAGCAAGAGTCGTTTGGCTCCCGCTTCTGCTGCTACCTGAGCAGCCTGCATATTGGTTGAGTGGCCGTGATTGCGGGCAATCTTTTCGTCATCCCTTTGCCATAAGTGGACTCATGGACAAGGACATCTGCATTGACAGCCAGACGCACACTGGCATTCGTTTTTTTCGAGTATCACCCAAGATAGTGATAATCTTACCAGGGACGTGGGTGCTGAGATATAGTCTGCTGCCTTAATCTCGGTGCCGTCTTCTAGGACTGACATCCTGACCGTTTTTTTGATTTTTTTCCAAAAGAGTGGTCCAAATGGTACGCCAGCAGCCTTTGAGTTTTTCAGCATCCAGAGTGCCTTCTAGGTCCTTTTGCATGACACGATAGCCCGACACAGAAAAATAGTGTGATCCAACTCTTCCGCATACACTGTAAATTTATCGGTCTCAAGAATTTTCCCTAGAGAATCTTGGTCAAATTCATGGAAATGAATCTTATAGGGCAGGCGTGAACCTGACACTCGTAGACTGGTCAAGACAAAAGATTTGATGCCTTGGGGACCATAGATTTCCAAATCTGTCTGTTCTTCATTGGCTTGAAAGGCACGACTAGAAAGAAAATCCTGGCAAACCAAAGATATGGTCTCCATGCAAGTGGGTGATAAAGATTTTGCTGACCTTTCGTGGTCGAATCGTGGTTTCCAGAATGCGATTTTGCGTTCCTTCTCCACAGTCAAAGAGCCAGACTTCGTTAATCTCGTCCAAGAGTTTCAGGGCGAGACTTGAAACGTTGCGGGCTTTAGAGGGCTGACCAGCCCCCGTTCCTAAAAATTGAATATCCATTTGCTACTTTCTAATTAATCAATATATAACATAGCGGTGCGGTTTTCCGAGCGATAATAAAATTTGCCAGAAAAAGCTCTAGCTTCTTGTAGTAAATCCTCTTGGCTATAGCCTTTAAGTCGCTTTCTTCCATCTGCCAAGATTTTCCAAATCTGTCAAAGCTGTGAGATTTTCCACGCTAACAACTTCCTCTTCTCCGATTACCTTCATGTAAATTTTCCCAGACTCCTCAAAAACTAGCTGATGAGGAAAAATTTGCGCAATCTCAAAGAGTAATTCATCCGTAATTGCTTCCTCGTTCTCTGAGAAAATGCGACCCAGTCCTTCTCTCTCGTAGCAAAAATCCAAAAGGATTTGCCAGATAGATTAAGGCGAATAAAGGGCTTGCTTTCTCAAAGGTGAAAACTTGGCTCAGCATTATAGAGGTTTCAGTTCTTTGACTGACTTCTGCAAAATAATCGGTCGCAGCTTCAGGACTCTTTTTCTGGTAGAGCTCGGCAAAGTAGGCATTCACTACGCTGGGTGGAGGTGTAATGAGAGCTAGTTGTTCCTCTTCAGACCTACCAGCTAAAAGTTGGTCCAGATAGACCTTGTCTAGACTTGTATAGCCACCATACTTGAGGGCTAACGTTTTGATATCAGTCATAAAATTCCTCTAATCTCCATTTGTTTCTCTCTGCAATGTAGCCTGTGATGACTTCACAGTCATCTTGGTAGTCACGTTCTTCTAGAATCGCAACACTTTCTAAATCATGAATCTTGTAAGATTTAGAAAAAGGAACGCGCAGGGTAAAGGGTTCAAAAATTTCCTTAATCTTATCCAGCAATAAAGCCTGCAACTGTTCGCGACTATCCTTAGATTTAGCAGAAATCAGCGCATATGGCGTTTGAGTAGGCGTAAAGTTCTCCACCAAATCTGCTTTATTATAAAGGGTTAAGCGAGGAATATCCTCCATGTCCAAGTCTTTCATGATGGAGAGGACCGTTTTTTCATGTTCCTCATGGTAAGGATTGCTGGCATCGATGACATGGACCAGGAGATCTACATGCTTGCTTTCTTCCAGGGTCGACTTGAAACTTGACACCAACTCTGTCGGTAGGTCTTGGATAAATCCAACGGTATCTGTCAAGGTTACCTGTAGATTTCCCCCCAGATGGATGCTTTTAGTTGTCGCATCCAGAGTTGCAAAGAGCTCATCTGCCTCATACTGGGTCTTGCTAGTCAAGGTGTTCATGATAGTTGACTTACCAGCATTGGTGTAACCAATCAAACCAATCTTAAAGGTACTTGACTCCAAACGTTTTTTTCTCGAACTGTCGCTCGATTTTTTTCTCAACCACCTTGAGTTGACGTTCGATATCTGTAATCTGGTTTGCGAACACTACGACGATTCAGCTCCAGCTGACTTTCACCTGGACCACGGGAACCAATCCCCCCTGCCTGACGGCTGAGCATAATCCCCTGACCAACCAAACGAGGCAAGAGGTATTTGAGCTGAGCCAAATGAACTTGGAGTTTTCCTTCATGGCTTCGAGCTCTCATGGCAAAGATATCCAAAATTCAACTGCATACGGTCAATGACCTTGACACCTAAGACTTCCTCTAGATTGACATTTTGTCGAGGTGTCAGACGGTTGTTGACGATGACAGTCGTGATTTCTTCTGCGTCCACCATTTTGAGCTATTTCTTCCAACTTACCAGAACCGACAAAGGTCTTGGAGTCGTATTTTTCACGTTTTTGTCTGTAGCTATCTACTACAACTGCACCAGCTGTCTTTGCTAAACTAGCCAGCTCTTCCATGGAGAGGTCAAAATTATCCATGCCCTGGAGTTCAACACCAATGAGCAGGACTCGCTCCTCTTTTTTCTCCGTTTCAATCATTTAAAAACTCCTCAATCTGGTTTAAAATACGGTCTTTCACACCAGATTCTCCTATCTGATAAAAGGTCACCTGCATGCGATTACGGAACCAGGTTAGCTGACGCTTGGCAAAACGACGGGTCGCCTGTTTGAGACTGTCACGAGCTTCTTCCAAGGACTGCTCCCCACGAAAATAAGGAAAGAGTTCCTTGTAGCCAATCCCTTTAGCAGCCTGCACATCTGGATAATGGTCAAACAACCACTTAGCTTCATCCAATAGTCCAGCTTCAAACATCAGATCCACTCGGTGGTTGATACGTTCATAAAGCTGACTACGCTCATCATCCAAGCAAATAATCAGAGGTTCATACAAGGTCTCTTGATTTTCCAAGTCTTGACCAAAATGGGCAATTTCCAAGGCACGCATGGCACGACGACGATTAAACTGGGGAATCTCAAGACCTGCTTGATTCACCAGATAGGCTAACTCCTCATCTGAAAAAGGTTCCAAACTAGTCCGATAGGCTAAAATGTCCTCATGAGGTGTCTCTCCTCCTAGATGATAGCCCTCTAGTAGACTCTGGATGTAAAGTCCAGTTCCACCAGCAATAATAGCGAGCTTCCCTCGACTTTGAATATCCTCAATGGCCGCCTTAGCTTCTGAAACAAAATCAAAAGCCGAGTAAGACTCGGTTACATCTCTCACATCAATCAAATGATGAGGAACACTTGCCTGCTCCTCTTGACTAGCCTTGGCCGTTCCCAATATCTAGCCCTCGATAGACTTGTTGGCTATCACCACTAACAACTTCGCCATTAAATCTCTTGGCAACTTTAATGGCTAGAGCTGTCTTTCCAACTGCAGTCGGTCCAACAATCACAATTATTTTTGTTTTCATCTTTTTTCCTTGAAAAATTCCCATTTTTTCGTTACTATTATTATATCACAAAAAGGTCAGTCAGAAAAATGCGACCTCTTGAGGTAGTCTGGCTGATTTATAAAGTTAAAAGGAGGAATACTCATGGCTAAAGGATTTGCTAAAGGTCTCGTAACAGGTGTTGCAGGAACTGTTGCTGCTGTTGCAGGTGCAGTATACGCATTCAAAAAGAAAGTGATTGAACCAGAAGAACAAAAAGCAGCTTTCATCGAAGAAAATCGTAAAAAAGCAGCTCGCCGTCGCGTATCACGCTAATCAATAAAAAAGAAGTTGAGATTTTTTCTCAACTTCTTTTTTTCTATTCTTTTATACTCAATGAAAATCAAAGAGCAAACTAGGAATCTAGCGTGGTTTGAAGAGATTTTCAGAGAGTATTAAATGGCCAAGTCAAACTTTAACTGTGGTTTCACAGGATCATAATCAACCAACTCAAAATCCTCTGCTTTAATATCAAAGAAGTTGGTCTTGTCTGGTACATTCAAGACCAAACGTGGTTGGCAATTTGAAGGTTCACGACGAAGCAATTCCTGAGCTTGTTCAAATTGATTGTCATAGATGTGAAGGTTGTTGATAAAGTAGAAGAATTTCCCAACTTTCCAACCAAAGTGTTTAGCAATCATCATTTGAAGAGCCACATACTGCATGGCATTGATGTGGTGAGCCACCAGCATATCGTTAGAACGCTGCGTCAAGGTCGCATCCAGATAAATCTCACCATCCACACGACGGACATCAAACATAGTCTGAAAGGCACAAGGAAGAAGGCCATCTGTCTCCTCAAAAGCCTGATAATCCCAAAGTGAAATGATATTACGACGGTTCCAAGCATTGGCTTCTAACTGTTTGAGAATCTTGTTAATGATATCATGTTTCTTAACAACAGCCCCATAACGTTCGCCGATTGTCCCTGTATCTCCCACTTCCCAATCATTCCAGTAGTGAACATTGTACTTGTCATTGAGTACTTCTAAGCTATTGGTCTGGTCTTGATAAATCCAAAGTACTTCCTTGATGGCTGATTTGATTGCGATGGGGCGCAAGGTCGTGATTGGAAATTCGCCCTTAGACAAATCATACTCCGCAAAAGCACCTGTGATGTACTTGGAGTTGGCAACTGTTCCGTCCTTGTACTTGGGACGAGCCTGTTCTGAAAAGACTCCTTCATTGAGAATTCGCTCAATATTTTCTTTAAAAATCTTATCTGCTTTTGTCATTTACTCTCTCCTCAACGTTTATTCTTAACTAGTATAACATAAAAAGGTTTTTTCTACCTGCTCAGAAAATCAATAGCTTTTTTATATTTCTTCAATCTTTCCCTATCCTTTTCAGTAATAGAAGACAATCTCGATAAATCTGAATTGTGTTTTAGATCAGCTAATTTTACTACTCTTGCAAGAGGATTTTTCTTCACAGTTTCTAGATATGTTTGATAATCTTGCTCCTTTTTCTTTGTCAAAACCTGAACAGCAGTAACTACTGTTTCTGGTAAACCAGCTTGTAATAGTTCTTCAGCTGAAACAGGACTATCCTCTATAACATCATGTAGCAGAGCCACTGCTTTTTCTTCTTCAGTATCAACTTGGCTTGCTACATAGATTGGATGTTCTATATAATCTACTTCTGCCTTATCCAGTTGCCCTTCATGAGCTTTCCTAGCAATAGACAAGGCTAAATCAACTATGGATTGTTCTGTAGTATTCATCCAAAACTCCTCCTATCATTATTGAGTTATTACTTTATTCTAACAACTTCAACTTAAAAAGAGCTTGATCAATAACCAAGCTCTTGATTCATGTGCTTTATTGCAAGACAAGAGATGCTGCTCCAATCACTCCAGCGTCATTTCCTAGAGTTGCAAGAGCTAATTTTGTTGTTGTACGAACTTGTGGGAAGGTATTTTCATCATAAATCTTTTGAACACCTTGGAGAAGGAAGTCTCCTGCAGCTGATACACCACCACCGATAACAATCGTTGATGGGTTTAGGATGGAACCAATGTTGGCACATGCAATACCCAAGTAGCGTGAGAAGTTACGGTAAACGATTAAAGCTAGGTCGTCCCCTTCTTTTGCCAAATCAAAGACAGTTTTAGCAGTTACTTCTTCTCCGTCATCAATCAAGCGTTTCAACTCTGCATCGCCTTCATATTCATCCGCGTAACGACGAGTCAAGTTGACAATACCTGTTGCTGAAGCTACTGTCTCAAGACAGCCTTTTTTACCACAGGTACATGGGATTGGTTGGTCAAAGTCAACTGTGATATGTCCAAGTTCACCTGCAGCACCTGCAACACCGTGAAGCAATTTACCTTCTGCCACGATACCGCCACCAACACCTGTACCCAGAGTCATAAAGACAACGTCTGGTTGGTTTTCACCAGCACCCATCCAACGCTCACCAAGAGCAGCTACGTTAGCGTCATTGTCGATAAAGAATGGAATACCCAAGGCTTTTTCCATCTTTTCTTTGATTGGTTGAAGAGTTTTCCAGTTGAGGTTATAGGCTCCGATAACAGTTCCATTTTCACGGTCAACTACACCAGGTGAACCCATACCAATCCCTAGAAAATCCGTAGCTGACAATCCAAGCAAGTTCAAACGATGTTGAATTGATTCAATCATATCGTCTACGATATGGCTTCCTTCATCCAAAATGTTAGTCTTAATAGACCATTTTTCTTGGATCTCTCCTTCTTGAGTTAAAATCGCAAACTTGATAGATGTACCACCAAGGTCAATCCCAATAATCTTTTGACTCATCTTTATCTCCTTTATGATTTATCACTTCTTTATTATTTTATCAAACTTGTTTCAGCAATTCAAGAAAACTTCTGGTTAATTCTGCAAACTCTTTTGGTTTTTCCTTATTCAAGACATGAGGGCCGTCAGGGATAATCTGGAACTGGAATTTGGCATCAGTTCCTGAATAGCTTTCATTGAACTGAGATTAGGCTTATCCTGACTACCACAAATTAACAAGCTTGGATAGGGACAATTCTTTGCAATCTCTCTTAAATCAAGTGTTTTTAATTCCTCGGAAACTCCAACCATAAGAGCCTTATCTACCCCCTGCTTCTCATATATCCTCTTAGGAAGCAATTTGAATATCAGCAACTGAATATAAAAAGGAATGTTACCCGCTAGTTTCAGTGGACAGCCTGACAAAACCAAGGCTTGAAGATTTGGTAGATCATAACTTGAAAGCTCCAACACAAGTGCAGCCCCTAAAGACAAACCGATTAGGACAAAAGGTTCTGTCTCCTTTGATAAGCGCTGATAAATGCGCTCTTTGGCTTCTTGGTAGGTTCCAACTCCAGAAGGGAATAAGTCTAGGGCTTCAGAGGGATAATCTGCCAGCAAATCCTGAACTTCTTTCCAACTATCTGCTGACTGACCTAGTCCATGTAAAAATATAAGTTTCATTTAGTTCTCCTTTACAGACAACTCATACAACCCCCTAACTGCATTACAACCATAGATAACTTCTGAGCGCTTCAAATCTTCTATGGTCAAGATCTTCTCTTCTACTTGTCCGCTTTCAAGCAAGTGTTGACGATAAATCCCTGGTAAAAAACCTAGTTGACTTGGCGGTGTATAGAGTTTCCCATCCATTTTCAAAACCAGATTGCCAATAGAGGTTTCGAGCAATTTTCCATCAACAGTGTGATAGATGATTTCCTGCTCTCCCACTGTCAAATGTGGTCGGTGTGTCGTCTTAAAGTAGTTAAATGCCTGTTGCAAATCAGCTTCTTGCTGACAAAGCTTGCCCTGACAAAAACTAGAACTAAGTGGTGTCAATACTTGTCGATCAATTTCTATTTCTCCAGACTTGCTGAGACTGATTCGCAAACGGTAGTCTTGATGGAGATCACAAGCTTGACACTCTTCCTCTATCTTTTGTCTCAAACTATCTTGATCAAATGGAAAGGCAAAATAACGACTAGCCTTTTGTAGTCTTTCTAGATGTTGATTTTTAAAGAGCAAGGTTTTCTGGCTGATTTTTCCTGTCGTAATCAGTTGAAAATGAGGCTGTTTGCGATATAGAACAGTAGCCTTTTGCTGGACTTCACGGTATTCTGACTCCCAAGTGCTATCCCAAGTGATGCCTCCACCGACTCCATAGATGGCTTGCCCTCCATGCAGTTGAATGGTTCGAATTGCCACATTGAAAATCCGTCGTCCATTGGGAAGCAAGATACCAATCGTCCCACAATAAACTCCTCTAGCTTGTGGTTCCAAGTTCTTGATAATTTCCATGGTTGCTATCTTGGGAGCTCCTGTGATGGAGCCACATGGAAAGAGCGATCGGAAAATTTCAACTAGGTCAACATCCAGTCGTAACTGACTCTTGATGGTCGAAGTCATCTGCCAAACCGTTGAATACTGTTCCACCTGACATAAACGCTCCACATGCTCACTTCCCACCTCAGACAGACGATTCATGTCATTGCGCAAGAGGTCCACTATCATCATATTCTCTGAGCGATTTTTGGAATCCTGCTCCAACCAAGTGGCCTCTTTCAAGTCTTCTGCATCAGTCAGACCACGTTTAGTTGTTCCCTTCATAGGGCGAGTTGTCAATTCACGATCATTTTGCTCAAAAAATAGTTCTGGACTCATAGAAATCACTGCCATATCGTCATGTTCAACATAGGCATTGTAACCTGCTTCCTGCTCTACCACCATACGATTGTAGATAGCAAAAGGATTGGCAGACAACTCCTGCTTGAGTTGGACAGTATAATTGACCTGATAGGTATCTCCTTGTCTTAAATGATGGTGAATTTGAGCAATGGCCTTTTCATAGTCCTCAGCAGATGTCACTTCTTGCCAATTTGAAGGCAAATCCACCTCCTCATAAGTCAGAGGAATGCTAGATGTTTCAACGCTGTCATGAATAGTGAAATAGAGGAGATACTCTCCTAACAAGGGACCTGAGTGAACTGCTAACTTCTCCTCAAAAGCAGGTGCAGCCTCATAGCTAACATAACCTGCCACATAAAAGCCTTGCTCTTGGTAGCTTTCCACTTGTGCTAGCAAGTCTGTTACTTCTGCTAAATCTCTGGTTTTTAACTCTTTAATAGGCTGGGTAAAGGTGTATCGCTCACCCAAAGCCCTAAAATCAATCACTGTTTTTCTATGCATATTCTAAGTATACCATAAAAGCCAGACCCCAACAGGAGATCTGGCAATTTTATTCTTTGAGAATGATAAAGTAGATGTCACTTCCTAAGAAAATCTAAACATAGCATTCTCTTTTATCACACCGACTTTTATCTATCCTTTGGGAAAGAGTTCGGATGAAAAGGCATCTGTGACCTGCAATAGTTTTTGGAAGACTTTTTTCTTCAAGGCTACTGTATAGTTGGCAACTGAGCCTCCATACTTAAAGTTTCGGTAATCCGTTTCTACTGCTTGGTCAAACAAATCTTGCAATTTCTCGTAAGAATCAATTTGCTGACCATCAATTTCAAAACTATGGATTCCTCGTTTTGCCTTGGCAATAATGTCATCAAACCAGGCCTTCTTCCATTCTTCCAAGTTCTGGAACTTGCCTTTCGAAACCTTCTGGATAATGAAATCATCGCCAAGTGTATCATGCCCCTCGCTTAAGGCCTCATCCTTGTATTTATTAGAAGCATATCCTAGGAAACCATTTTCGTAACCATAATAACCCCACATACGGAATGCATTATGCTTGAAGGAAATGGCTCCAGGAGCTCCCTGACTTGTATTTCCACCATAGATAGCGTCCACCATCTTGACATTGACATAAGCTGTCTTGAGTTCTTCTGGTCGGTAAGTTCCCTGATAATGCCTATTGGTGATGATGTTATGTTTGATTAAATCATCCACAGAATTTAGCTGAGTCTTGGCTTCCTCATCTGTCAATGGACGGACATAGTCCCACTGGTTGGAGCAAGGAGTTTATTATCTTGGTCCTGATAGCGCATTTGCTTAGTCATCTTACTGAACCAAGCCTTCTTCAAAGCTAGATCATTCTTAGCGAGGACTCGTTCTCCTTCCAGATAGTCTAGAAGCATCAAGGTCTCATTATAACCTTTCATGTAGTGGTCAATCTGCTGGCGTGTTTGCAACTTGGTCGGATCAGGATTGTACCATTGGTCCCCATCATTTGGTCGCATGTATGCCATGTTGAGCCCGAGAGCGCCATATTCACCCTGATGGCCTTCCTCAGCCGGTGACTGGAGCATACCCTGAGCATAGGCTTCTACATAGGTTCCTTCACGATGTTTGTATCCCCCCAGATAGACAATACGATCGTTGACATGAGTTGTCTCATGAGTGTAGACAGACAAGCCATACTCACTCATCATATCGATTTCCACAAAGTGAACAGCATCTCTGGCATTTATCTTAGGATAGATAGAGGCATAGGCTCCTAGCTTATTGTCCTTATAGTAGCGACCTGCTGGCCCAAATACTTCACGAATTGGCGCGTAATCTTCCATACCACTAGTATGTCCATAACGCTCTACCCAGCCACGTCCATCAACGCGATAGCCTTCCCAAACTGGTGTAGCTACATTAAAGTCACTCTTAACCATACGGTCTTTAACTTCATCAGTAGCAAGTCGATACCAGAAGTCCAAGTAAGTCAACTGACGGTCCGCTACTAGGTCAATGTCAGCTTTCATCTGATCTATGGTTTTGCCAGATTTATCAGCTGATCCGAAAGTAATGGTATTGTAGTTGGAAATCAGGAACATCTGTGCCTTCTTGACATTCAACAAAGGCAGAATCATATTGCGATGTAACCAGTTATTAAGATTGTCATAAGATCGATGCTTCCGATTTGCAATTTCTTGATTCTTCGAAGCTCGCTCTGCTATGTACACATGGCCCTTGGTGGCATTCACAAACCAGTCATTCATATCCTTGTCAGTCGTCAACAACTGTCTGTTGTAGTCTAAAAAGGCATGTAAATCTTCAGATTTTTTATCTTTGGTCAGGACTCTTGCAAAGGTTTCATGAGTCTGGTCGCCTTTTAGGTTGCTTTCTCTTGAACCGAGTTCAATCAACCGATCTAAGATATCCACATTTTGGCCATAAAAATCTGGTTTAAAGAGCATGAGTTCTTTCAGATTGTAATCGGCAAATCGGATACCATAATAGCGATTGAGATAAGCAAGTCCCAGCATGATAGCAGACTGATTATCCTGAACTTTTTGCTTCAAGGAAGCCCTGCTAGCAGGTGAATCATTCCACTGATAGTCTAGATTGGTAAGTAACTTATCAACTAGGATTCCCAGCTGAGCTTTGACCTCTGCAAAGCTTTCTTCTAGATACCAATTCTTCACAGCCTCAACCTTCTTATCAAGGCTAGTGGTTTGATCATCTAGAACTTGATAAACTCCTTCAGATTGTAAGTCCACTGTTTTCAGGATTGAGGTCAGGTCCTTGGCTAGGGCTGAACGGTCCTTAACCAGCATATCTGGAGTATAAAGCACATCCAAGTCAGCAATCTTGTATTCCTTGATGGCAGTCAAGCCAGAATTTTGTGAAGTAATTGCAAATACATCCTTGGTCTGATCTGCATAATGAACCATGATATGATCTGCCGCTGACAGGTCCGTCACAAAATCTTGTCCCTTCATAGCAATAACAGAGACTACCTCTTTCTTGGCTAGATTGTGATCAAGATCTAGCTTGTTCCCTTGATTAACGATCCATTCTTTATTGTAGAAAGGCTGTAATTTTTCAAGGTTGCGATAGGCTTGATCATAGCGACTATCATAATCTTGGATATCCTGATAAGTGTACTCTTTTACACCAGCAATCGTAGGAGAATCAGCACTTGACTTATCCAGGTAGTAGCTATAGCCTGCTTCAAAGGTTTTCTGAGCATTACGTTGAATCAAGTCAGTTGCCTCAGCAGTCACCTTGTAATACTCTTTTCCGTTTATTCTCTCAGTTTGAATAGACTTGATGGCTAAACGGCTGGTCTTATGGTCCTCTGAATTAATCTTGAGATAATAGTCTTCCAAGTTTCTTGGCACTTCTGTCAAGTGCTGAATCACAGACTCTTTGCCATTTTCAACCTTAACAATGCTTGTTTCCTTGATATCTTTTATTTCTATCTTTTTAAGCTCTAAACGAAGCTTCTTGTCCTCAAGTAGAGTGCTCTCTTCACCCTTACCACGATTAAAGACCATCCTTGTAGATATGGTGTAATCCGTATAAAGTTTCAGATTATCAACTGTTGCTTCCAGTTGATCACTCGTTAAGTCAATGGTCTGATCCTCTAGCCCCTTAGCTTTAATAGTGGCACTAATTTTTGAAACGGTAACACCATCTGCCTTGTCCAAGTTATAACTTAAGCGAGCTGAACGGCCCATCGAATTTCCAGTAATATTTGAAAGAGTTAGGACAGGTTCAGGTTTAATTTCTTCTTTTTCCTTACTGCCACGGATGATAACCTGATCTTTAGCTTCTGTTAAAATCCGTGTTGTTTCTTTCAGCTCTGAGATACGTTTCCCATCTTTTTCCTCATAGCTGGTAACAATCTCTTTCTCACCATCTTGACCGACTTGCTCAATTCTTGTTTCACCAAGAAGCATGTCTGGATCAATCTTTTCCCTAGTTTGTTTAGGAATCAACTCTTTGCGGACTTCAATATGTAAAGTCGGTTTTGAATCTAGAACTAGCGCTTCAGTGGCATTCACACCACCACTATAGCTAGGTGTATCCTGTTTCAAAGTTTCAACTGGAACTGCACCACCTTCATACTCTGCTAAGCTTTCAGCTACTACACCTTGGCCATTGACGCCTCCTTCAAATGTTGGTTTTGTTGGCTCAATCAAGGATTCGTCAGATACGCCACCTGTAAACTCAGGGAGCTCCTGTTTCAAAGTTTCAACCGGGACTGCGCCTCCTTCATACTCTGGTAAGCTTTCAGCTACTGCTCCTTGGCCATTAACACCACCCTCAAATGTTGGTTTTGACGGCTCAACCAAGGATTCGCCTGATATACCGCCTGTGAACTCTGGTTTGTCATGGACTTCTGGCACGCCACTTTGACTACTAAATTCTGGTGTATACTCTGGCAAGGCTTCAGCTACTGCACCTGGGCCATTGACGCCACCTTCAAATGTTGGTTTTGTTGGCTCAACCAAGGATTCGCCTGATACTCCGCCTGTAAAGTCGGGTTTAGCGTGGACTTCTGGGATGCCACTTTGACTGCTAAATTCTGGTGTATACTCTGATAAGGCTTCAGCAACTGTACCTTGACCATTAACGCCACCTTCAAATGATGGTTTAGACGGCTCAACAAGCGGTTCACCATTAAGCCCACCTGTAAATTCGGGTTTGTCATGGACTTCTGGGACGCCACTTTGACTACTCAATTCTGGTGTATACTCTGGTAAGGCTTCGGAAACTGTACTTTCTCCATTAACTCCGCCTTCAAAGCTAGGTTGAGCAGGCTCAACAAGCGGTTCACCATTAAGCCCACCTGTAAATTCGGGTTTGTTGTGGACTTCTGGGAGGCCACTTTGACTACTAAATTCTGGTGTATACTCTGGTAAGGCTTCAGCTACTGCTCCTTGGCCATTGACGCCACCTTCAAATGTTGGTTTAGCCGGCTCAACCAAGGATTCGCCTGATACTCCGCCTGTATAGTCTGGTTTGTCGTGGACTTCTGGGATGCCACTTTGACTACTCAATTCTGGGGTATACTCTGGCAAGGCTTCAGCTACTGTACCTGGGCCATTGACTCCACCTTCAAATGTTGGTTTTGACGGCTCAACCAAGGAGTCGCCTGATACTCCGCCTGTGAAATCTGGGTGCTCCTGTTTCAGAGTATCAACTGGGACTGCGCCTCCTTCATAATCTGGCAAGGCTTCGGATACTGTACCTTGGCCATTAACTCCACCTTCAAATGTTGGTTTTGTTGGCTCAACTAAGGATTCGCCTGATATGCCACCTATAAACTCTGGTTTGTCATGGACTTCTGGGATGCCACTTTGACTTTTAAATTCTTGTTTATACTCAGGCAAAGCTTCAGCTACTGTACCTGGGCCATTGACTCCACCCTCAAATATTGGTTTTGTTGGCTCAACCAAGGAGTCGCCGGATACGCCTCCTGTAAACTCTGGGATTTCCTGTTTCAAAGTTTCAACTGGGACTGCCCAACCTTCATAATCTGGTAAGCTTTCGGCTATTACACCTTGGCCATTGACTCCACCTTCAAATGTTGGTTTTGTTGACTCAACTAAGGATTCGCCTGATACTCCGCCTGTAAAGTCTGGTTTGTCGTGGACTTCTGGGATGCCACTTTGACTACTCAATTCTGGTGTATACTCTGGCAAGGATTCAGCTACTGCTCCTGGACCATTAACACCACCTTCAAATGCTGGTTTAGACGGTTCAACCAAGGATTCGCCTGATACGCCACCTGTGAAGTCTGATTTGTCATGGACTTCTGGGATGCCACTTTGACTACTCAATTCTGGTGTATACTCTGGTAAGGCTTCAGCTACTGCTCCTGGGCCATTGACTCCACCTTCAAATGTTGGTTTAGTTGGCTCGACTAAGGATTCGCCTGATACGCCACCTGTGAATTCGGGAATTTCATGAACGGCTGCTTGATTTACTGGCTTTGCAGGAATATCTGGATTTCCACTAGACCTTAGATCTTGGCCTGTTCCTCTTAAATCCGACTCTAATAAATAACCGACATAGTCATAGCCTTTAATGTCAATAATCCCTTGAGAGAAACCATCTGCAGAGACAAGGGTTTTAGTCTGATCATAAGCTAGTAAGTACTTGTGTTCAAAAGCAAATACTTGATAAGGGATTAATAAACTCTTACCTACAGAAGCAATCAATAACACTCCAACTATCTTAGAAGGTTTTTTCTTTGAAAATAGTAAAACCACCAAACTAGCAGTCAAAAGACCAAGACCAGCCAAGGGGAAGCTGATAGATCCAGTTTGAGGTAAGATGGCTTGTCCCTGCTTGCGATAAACTAGATAATAGTTATCTTGGCTCAAATCTTGTGGCAATTCATGATGAATGAGTTCACGTTCAGCAGCTGTCAACTCCGATTCTGCTAAGTAATGAAAGGAAACTTGTTTGGTTTCATCAGCCTGAACCAGTTTTGGTTCAAGTGTTCCTCCAATGAAGGCAAGTCCAATCAATACCGAGCCCACTCCCATGCTCAGTTTACGAATGGCAAATTTTTGTAGCTTTTTTCTATCTTCCATGTCAGCTTTGTTCTTGTCCTTAAAGACATCTCCTTTATTCCATTTTCATAATTTTTATTATAATATTTTGTTGATTTTTTTACAAAAATATTTTTCGAGATAAATTGATATTTTTAAATAAAAAAAGCGGATCAGCATTGGCTGAACCACATTTTTAGTCTGGCACATACTCCAATATATCACCAGGCTGGCATCCTAGTTCTTTACAAATAGCTTCAAGTGTTGAAAAACGTATAGCTTTGGCCTTACCTGTTTTCAGTATTGAAAGATTTGCGGGAGTAATACCTACACGTTCTGCTAAATCTCCTGAACGCATTTTTTTCTTGGCTAATTCGACATCTAGATTAATGACAATCACGGTATATTCTCCTTTCTCTAAATTGTAAACTCATTTTCTTCTGCAATTTCGTTTGCTTTTTCAAGGACTTTACCAATTGTCCAAACAACGAGAGCAGTAACCATGAAAGTTATATTCAGAAATGAATAACCATTGAGTGTCAAAATCCCATCTCCAAGAAATGAAGCAAGAAAAAGTGATAGAGAAATACGATTAGCAAGTTTGACATTATGACTTGTAAAAATCTGTTCATGAATAATATTTTGGAAGAACTGTCTAACACAGAATAGTACAAACAGAATGATAAAGCTATTGATAAAGGACAAAGCACTCACTAGTATTGAAGTATTTACCATATCAGGTTTTAAGGAAATAGTTCCAAGGTTAAAGAGGTTAATCTCAGTTACATTGAAAAACAGTTAGAAGAATAGATATAACTAAAGATACTCCCAAGATAAAAAAAGTAGGATATTAATAAAACCTAAAGCAAATGGTAAGTAGGAATTTTTCTTAGACATTAATTTCAAAACCTCATTTCTAATCTCTACTATATTATACAATATTAGTAAGTGTTACGTGCATGTCTTATGCTACTTTATTTGAAAATTGATTCTTGATAGAAGCAAGAACTAAGCTAGCAATGAATAAGAAGGCTGCAATTGAGAAGTTAAAAATGATGTGGGTAGGATTCAAAATAAGTTCTGTAATACCTTGGATTGCTCCTACTACAGTCATTAAAACTGCACCCTTTTTCAAGAATGAAATGGTTGTATTTTCAAAAAGATCACTTTCTTTAAAGTTCTTAGCAAACTGTTTTAATTTGATAAGGCCATAAGTCAGAAGTGTATTACCAGCAACAAAGGTTAGAACAAAGGCATTAACCCCTCCCCACGCTTCGTAGCCTGATCTTGTTACCTCCCCACCTTCAGGCATTAGTTGGCTGATATCAAATTGACCAAGGAGAAGAACTAAGGAAGCGATACTAAAGAAACTGAGGGTAAAGATTCCGAAATTAGAGCCTAATGTAACAAGTGATTTAGTAAAGTTTACGATTTTAGTTGATGTAGTTTTTTTCATGATGATTTCCTCTTTTATAAAATATTTTTAGTTTTAGCAACAAATGAGCTCTTTTTGTTACTACTCGAAAACTTATTATTGTTTATCGATATATCTAGTATAGCATAATTTTTTTGAAATGCAACACTTTTTTTATCGTTTTTTTGATAATTTTTTTCTTTTATTTAAAAAAATATCTTTATTTTAAGAGCAATTAGACTTCAAATATTAAAGTCAACACTTCTAAAAAAATCAAATATGAATCTAAAACATTTCTAGTAAACACTTTTTAATAATCTCAAGATCACTCAACATAATCCAACAAATAGCCATAGCCCTTTTCTTCCATTTGATCCTTTGGGATAAAATGGATGGATAGACTATTGATACAATAGCGTAGACCTCCCTTGTCCTGAGGTCCATCTGTAAAGACATGTCCTAGGTGAGAATTCCCTGTTCGACTTCTGACTTCCGTTCTGACCATATTGTATGACTTGTCTTCCTTGTAGGTTGCAACATCTGGGCTGATAGGCTGGGTAAAGCTAGGCCAACCACAGCCCGATTCAAATTTATCTTTCGAAGAAAAGGAGAGGTTCTCCAGTTGCTACATCCACATAAATTCCTGCTTCAAATTTATCCCAGTATCGATTTGAAAAGGCGCGTTCTGTTTGACTGTTTTGAGTCACTGCATACTCCTCTGGAGATAGGAGTTTTTTCAATTCATCGTCACTCGGTTTTGGATACTTACTAGCATCAATGACAGGATAGGATGCTTGATTGACATTGATATGGCAATATCCATTAGGATTTTTCTGGAGATAATCCTGGTGGTAGTCCTCAGCCACGATAAAATTAGTTAAGGCTTCTTTTTCAACTGCTAGAGGTTGATCATACTTCATAGCAACTTGATCAAAAACTTGATTGATGACTTCTAGGTCTTTTTCATCTGTATAGTAAACTCCCGTTCTGTACTGAGTCCCCACATCATTTCCCTGCTTATTCTTACTGATTGGATTGATAATGCGGAAATAATGGAGCAAGATTTCTTTTAAAGTAATTTGATTGGCATCGTAGGTCACATGAACAGTCTCAGCATGGCCTGTTTGGCCGATCAATTCATACTGGGTTGTTTCTCCTCTACCATTAGCATAGCCCGAAACAGCATCTGTCACACCTGCTACTCGTGAAATACTCTTCGACACCCCAGAAACAACCTCCCGCTAGATAAATATCATGTAAGTCCGCATCTTTACCTGGCTCAGTTTTTTTCGTGACTTTTTGCCCTTGACTAACTGCTGCCTTCTCGATTTGAGTGGTATCTGTGTAGCTTGCGCTCCTTTTTTCCAAAAGAAATAAAAATCCAATAATAATGCAAATGATGATTCCTATGAATACAATTATTTTTAATTTATCATTCATGATGAGCCTCTAATCTATGCTTTTTAGCGTCTGTAAAATAGTTTCCTTGTCCATAAAGCCTGGCTGGGTCTTGACTAGTTTGCCTTCTTTATCGATAAAAGCCTGAGTCGGATAAGAACGAACTCCGTAACTCGCTAAAAGTTGTCCCGAAGGGTCTAGCAATACTGGTAAATCTTTATAGTCCAAGCCCTGATACCATTTCTTGAAGCTTTCTTCTGCTTGCTCGCCTTTTTGACCAGGAGAAACAACTGTCAAGATGACATAGTCATCGCTTTCTTCTTTAGCCAGCTCATCGGTATCAGGGAGGCTGGCTAGACAAATAGAGCACCAAGATGCCCAAAATTTGAGATAGACCTTTTTACCCTTATAATCAGATAGATGATAGGTTTTCCCATCAACTCCCATAAGCTCAAAGTCTGGAACTGCTTCTCCGTTTTTTGCTACCTGAGAGCTAACTTGCGCTTGTTTGTCTCCATTTTGTTTATCAGCCTCGCTTGTTGTCTGATTTTTACAAGCTGATAGACAAAACAAACTAGTGCAGACCAATACAGTTGCTTGCCATGTTTTCATCTTCATCACCTTCCTTGTTTATCATATGAATATAGATATTGACTTTGTAGTTCTATTATATACCTACCTTGCTAAAAATACTTAGAATCTGTTTGGAAAATCATTAAACTTCTTGATTACAAAAACTCCCACCTGCTAAGCAGATGAGAGTTTTGGATTATTTAAAGATAGAAGTTTTAAAGCTATCTGTTTGTTGAAGAAGTTTCTTGAAGACTTTTTCTTTCAAAGCAACAGTATTGTCAAATTTAACAGATCCGTTACTTAGAGTAGCCTTATCTTTATCAACTGCTTCAGCAAATGCGCGTTTCAAGTCTTCATAGCTATTGTATGTTTTACCATCAATTTCAATAGATTGAATTCCATTTTTAGCACTTGTCACAACTTCTTTGAAGTAAGCTTTCTTCCAATCTTCAAGATTGTTGAATTTTCCTTCAGAAATCTTGTTAATGATGAAGTCATCACCTAGAGTCTCTTTACCAGCTTTTTTAGACTCAGCTTTTAGCATATTAGATGCATAGTTTAAGAATCCTTTTTCGTAGCCATAGTAACCCCAGATTCTGAAAGTATTGTGTTTAAATGACATCGCTCCAGGAGCACCTTCACTGGTATTTCCACCATAGATACCAGACATCATTGGAACGTTCACATAAGCAGAATCAAAGTCAGTAGGATTATAAACTCTGTTACCTGGACCACGGTTGGTCATGAAGTTGTTCGTAATTAAGTCATCTACTGTGCGTAAAGGAATAGCTTTTTCCTCATCACTTAAAGGTCGAACCTTGTCGAATTGGTTCTTGGTGTTATTTCCTCGGTATTGCTTATCAACCTTCTTGAACCAAGCGTTGTTTAAATCTTGATTTGCTTTATCGAGGACAGCCTCTCCTTCAAGATAATCCAGAAGCATAAGAGTGTCGTTGTAGCCCTTCATGTAACGATCAATTTCGTCACGTGACTTCAGATCATTTGGATTAGTGTTATACCATTGATTTCCATCATTTGGACGTTCATAAGCCATGTTAAGACCTAGGGCTTTGTATTCACCATTTGGATTTGATACTGATGGAGTTTGCAACATACCTTGTGCAAATGCTTCCAAATCAGTACCTTCACGGTGTCTTGAGCCACCTAGGTAAACCATTCGGTCATTTACGTGAGTTGTTTCATGAGTAAAGGCAGATACCCCAAATCACTAATCATGTCCGTCACCATAAAGAAGACAGAATCATCTTTATATGGATTCGCATAGACACGAGCCACAGCTCCCATACGCCAGTCAGTCGCATGGTAACGTCCTGTAGGTCCGTATAATTCACGAATAGGAGCAACATCTTTACCACTATTAGTGTGACCGTATTTATCAGTACTAATATCTTTATAGTTTTGGTTATCTAAAACAGGTGTTGGAACCATGTTATTGCTCTTCAAGAGTTGATTACGAACCTTGTCAGTTGCTAGACGTGACCAGAAGTCTAGATAATTCTGTTGCCCTTTTGCAACCTTATCAATTTCAGCTTTGAAAGCATTTCGTTCTGCTTCAGTGTACTTACCATATTTCTCAAATGAACTATAGGCCATTGTATTGTAAGTTGAAATCAAGAACATATGAGCATCTTTCAAGTTCAAGAGTGGCAAGATCATCTTACCGTGCATATCGTTATTTAATCCTTCATAGGCTCTGTGTTTCTTATCAGCAAACTCAGGAGTTGTTGTTTTTGGTTCCACGATATAGACATTATCTTTGGTTGCTTTAATGAACCAATCATTTAGATCTTTGTCTTCTGTGAATAGACGCATATTATAGTCTAAGAAACTGTTTAACTCGCCTATACCGATAACTCCACCGATAGTTTCGCGATAAGCTTCTAAAGTTCTATCACCTTTAATGTTATTTTCTTTAGAACCAATCTTAATCAAGAAGTCTAACACATTGACATTTTTACCATAGAAGTCTGGTTTGAACAACATGAGTTGCTTGATATTGAAGTTATCAAACTTAACTCCGTAGTAACGATTGAGGTAAGACAAACCAAGAAGAACAGCAGCCTTGTTGTCATCAATCTTCTTGATCAAGGCACGTTTTGCAGCTTCATCTGTGTTTAATTGATGGTCTTCATTTTCAAGCAACTGTTTCACAAATTTAGCCAGATTATCCTTGACTTCTTTGAAGCTTTCTTCTAGGTAAAGATCTTTTATAGCGTTAACTTTATTTGGTCCTGTTCTACCTAGGTGTGTGTAGATAGGATCTGATTGTAATTCAACTGGACTTAATTTCAACGATAGCATTGATAAGATCACTACGGTCTTTGTCAACCATGTTCGGTGTGTAAACAACTTCTCCAAGTTCAGCAATGCTGTACTCTTTCACTTGTTTGACCTTAGATTCTTTCAGCGAAACAGTAAAGATGTCTTTGGTCTTATCAGCATAGTGCACCAAAATGTGGTCAGCATCAGCCAATTCTGTTACAAAGGCATTTCCCTTCATAGCAGTAACTGATAGGACTTCCTTGGTCATAAGATGACTATCAGCAGCTAATTTATTTCCTTGGTCTACGATCCACTCTTTATTGTAGAATGGTTGTAATTTTTCGATATTACGGTAGGCAAGTTCACGAGAAGCGTCATAGCCAATGATTGTTTTGTATTGATCGGCTTTGTTGACAATGTTATTGAGTTTGTCTTCAACAGGTTTGGTGCTTTCAAATTTATCAGCAGTGATTCCCATCGCTTCAATCTTCTTGTCAGCTTCTTCTTGTGAGATGCTAGGAATCTTGCGAGAATTCTTATAAGATTTATTCCCCTCACTTACTCCCTCAACACTAAAGTTACGTTTTGTTCTTGAATACGTGAAGTAATCATCTGCGTCAATATCCGAGTGACCGAACACCATTTCACCAGTTTTGACTTTCATCATAGTGATGTTGTCTTCAATAGCACCCAAGGCCCAGTTAGTACCTAGTAATCCACCAGATTGAACGGCTTCTTTCAGTTCGATAGAACCTTTAGCAACTGAATTTCTGAGGACACCTTCTCTTCCTAGTGTATTGTTATCTCCACCATTTTGAGAAGAATAAACTAATCCTGCAGCTTTTGCCTTGTTACCAGTAATTTCAGCATCAACGTAGGCTTTTTCTACGATACCTTTCCAGTTTTCACCTAGAACACCTGCTAAGTACCAACCTTTGTTTCCAGCGGCGTGAATTTTACCGATAAAGGCAACATTACTTACCTTACCACTACCATCAATTTTATTGATAATACCAGCTACATCGTTGCCCCCGATAACATTACCTGTTACTTTAACATTTTCGACAGTTGCATTATTTTTGATAACATTTGCGATTGGTGCTACTCGATCAAATCCTGACATGTCAATATTGACATTTTCAAGCAAGAGATTCTTGACAGTACCACCTTCAATGTTACCAAACAATGGTCTCGTAATGTTATGGATGGCAAATTTATTACCTTCTGTACTTTCCAATGTTCCCTTGAAGGCATTGGTTACATAAGACTTGCCAGCGGGGTTCACGTTACTTGCATTCATACTGCTACCAAGCTTAAAGGTACCAGTAGGATTGTCCTGCATTGCTTTTACAAGGTCATTGAAATCGTAGTAAACGTCACCTTCATGGGCTTTTGGTTTAGCAAAGTAATGGACATATTCCTCTGTAAACTGATTATCTGCGTTACGTTGGACTAGGTCTGGTGCTTTAGCAGTGACTTTGAACAATGCTTTACCATCAACTGTGACTTCTTCAATCTTATCAACAGCAAGTTTTGTCACCTTGTTATCATGAGTTGTCACTTTCAAGTAATAAGGTTTAACATCTGATGGTTTAGCTGACAATAGACTATGATCAGTTTCTACACCTTGATCATCAACACTGATAAGGCTTGTTTCCTTAATATTTTTGACTTCGACTTTTTTGAGGTCGAGTCTTAGTGGTTCTTCCGTGAGAACTACTTCTTCGTTCCCATTTCCACGATCGTAAACCATCTTGGTCGCAATCTTGTAGTCCTTGTAATACTTCAAGTTTGTAAGATTTGCAGTCAGGTCTCCTTCAGACATATTGACTGTTTGAAGGCTAGTGTCTCCATCTTTCAAAACAACTTCAAGAGATTTAATGGTTACACCTGTTGGTTTGACCAATTGGTAACGAGCCTTGGCACTACGCTCTAACTCTTCTTTATCAATTTGAGTAAGTGTCAAGGTTGGCGCAGTCAGGATTTGATCACCTTTCTTAATGAGACGATCTTGCGCAGCTTCAACAACTTCCTCTGAAATCGTTGGAGCATCTGCAGTTTTCACTCCTTTAAGAGTCTTATAAACTTTGGTAATCTTTTTCTTACCGTTTTGACCAGCTTGAGCAACAACTTCTGTTCCCTTCGGAAGAGTGCTGTCTACTTCTGTTCTTGTCTCGAAAGGAATTTCTTCAAATGAAACTTCTTCAACTTGACCTTCAATAGACTTGGTACCACGACTAATTTTTTCATTTACTGGAGCCTTAACTGTTTCTGTACTCGTGCTGATTGGGTCCCCAACTTTTTGACCATTGACAGTCTTATAGACACGGTGAATTAGCTGACTTCCGGCTTGACCATTTTGAATTACTGTTTCTTCATCAGTGTAGCGAGTATCGTCAGTTACATACTCTCTTGTATATGGAACTTCTACAGTTTCAGTTTCTGTGACAGTTGCTTCAGCTACTTCGTACTCTGGTAACTCTGGTTGAACTAGAGATTCACCTTCGTGACCTGCTTCTTGCGTGCCTTTAGCACTGATCTCACCTGTGTAAGCTGGTAATTCTGGCTGAACTAAGGAGTCACCTTCGTGACCTACTTCTTGAGTTCCTTTAGCGCTAAGCTCGCCTGTGTAGGCTGGCAACTCTGGTTGAACTAAGGACTCACCTTCGTGGCCTTCTTTTTGAGTTCCTTTGGCTTCAACGACACCGGTATAAGCTGGGTTCTCTGGCTGTACAGGAGCTTCGCCAACATGGCCTTCTTCTTGCGTTCCTTTGGCTTCAACGACACCGGTATAAGCTGGGTTCTCTGGCTGTACAGGAGCTTCGCCAACATGGCCTTCTTCTTGGGTTCCCTTGGCTTCGATGACACCGGTATAAGCTGGGTTCTCTGGCTGTACAGGAGCTTCGCCAACATGGCCTTCTTCTTGCGTTCCTTTGGCTTCAACGACACCGGTATAAGCTGGGTTCTCTGGCTGTACAGGAGCTTCGCCAACATGGCCTTCTTCTTGGGTTCCCTTGGCTTCGATGACACCGGTATAGGCTGGATTCTCTGGCTGTACAGGAGCTTCGCCAACATGACCTTCTTCCTGCGTTCCTTTAGCACTAATCTCACCTGTGTAGGCTGGTTCTTCTGGTTGAACCAGAGATTCACCTTCATGGCCTGCTTCTTGCGTTCCTTTAGTACTAATCTCACCTGTGTAAGCTGGCAATTCTGGTTGAACCAGAGATTCACCTTCATGGCCTGCTTCTTGCGTTCCTTTAGCACTAATCTCACCTGTGTAGGCTGGTTCTTCTGGTTGAACTAAAGCTTCGCCTTCGTGACCCTCTTCTTGGGTTCCTTTAGCTCTAATCTCTCCTGTGTAAGCTGGAGCTTCTGGCTGAACCAAAGATTTACCTTCGTGACCTTTTTCCTGAGTTCCTTTAGCAGTTTCTTCAGGTTTATAAGCTGGAGCTTCTGGTTGAACTAAGGCTTCGCCTTGGTGACCCTCTTCTTGGGTCCCTTTAGCGCTAAGTTCACCTGTATAAGCTGGGTTTTCTGGCTGAACTAAAGACTCACCTTCGTGACCTTTTTCTTGAGTTCCTTTAGCGCTAATCTCACCTGTGTAGGCTGGAGCTTCTGGTTGAACTAAGGCTTCACCTTCATGGCCTGATTTTTGAGTTCCTTTGGCACTAAGCTCACCGGTGTAGGCTGGCAATTCTGGTTGAACCAGAGATTCACCTTCATGGCCTGATTCTTGCGTTCCCTTAGCAGTAGCAATTTGTTCTGGTTGTTCTTGGAAATCTGATGCTTTAAAGTAACCGACGTATTCGTATCCTTCGATTTGAATGACACCTTTTGCCAAGTCCTCTTGACTACTTGCTGCAATCGTTTGATTGTAGGACACCAAGATTTTATTCTCAAATGCTTGAGCTGACTGAGGGATAAAGTAACTACCACCTAGAGCTCCAATAAAGAGAATACCCAACATTTTATTGCGGTGTTTTTTAGACATCACAACAACAACCATAGACGCTGTTGCAAATCCAAGAGTTGCCAGTGCTAACTCCTTGCTTCCAGTGTTAGGCAATTGTTGAGAATTCACTCCCTTTTTTCTGTAAACAAGATAGACAACATCATCTTGCTTTAAATCTGAAGGGAGTTCGCGATGGATCAAAGCCTTTTCTGCTTCTGTCAATTCCTGCTCAGCCAAATAACGGTAATGAACTTGGCTAGGTGTCACTACTTCGTTAGCTGCAACAGTTTCAACTAAAAAGTTATTTGCTCCCAAAAAAAATGTCCCGATAACTGCAGAACCTACACCAACTGAGAACTTCCGAATAGAGTATTTGATGACTTTATCAAACTGCATTTTTCTGTTTTTCATTTTAAATCTTTCTAATGTGATCTATTGGATATTGAGCACGCGCCCCTCCAATGAGTTTTGGTCGACTAGCAAGTGCCGTTACATGAGCCTGACCAATCTCTCTTAAGACTGGCCGAATGGGTACCTGAACATGTTTGATATGCATACCGATAGCTGTATCACCAATATCCAGACCAGCATCTGCCCTGATAAATTCGACCTCCACGGGATCCTTCATATAGCGAAAGGCGGCCAACTGACCAGAACCTCCTGCATGCAAGGTCGGGAGTACACTTACAATCTCCAACTGATATTTTATAGCCACTTCTCGTTCAACAACTAGAGCGCGATTGACATGTTCACAACCTTGAACAGCTAGGTAAATCCCCTTAGCCGTCAACAGCTCCAACATTGTCTTGACGATTAGCTCACCAATCTCCTGACTCGAATCTTTGCCAATGTGTCCTCCCAGCACTTCACTCGAAGACAAACCTAAGACAAATAGTGCACCTTCCTGTAAAGAAGCCTTGTCTAAAACATCTTCAAGTATCTGCTGTGTTTCTGTTTGAATCCGTCTTTGGTCCATTTTTCACCTCGCTTTTTTTCATTCTATCATATCGTTTTTCATCAATTTTAGCAAGATTGGAAAAGATAGGGGTCCATTTGCTAGGATTCAAAAACTATATGAGGGCTTTTTTCAAAAACTGATTCTAATCTCTTTCACTTCCCAAGACAACATAAAAACACCATCTTGAAAACAAAAAAATATAATAGTTTAGTAAAATAGTTGATTTAACAACATGTATATCTAAAAGATTTGTCAGTTGATTCGATTCTAAACTACCGAAAAGCAACTTCTACCATTCTACCCCATTTCTTCTATTAAAGCTACTACTTTGCCCTATTTTTTGGACTTTTTTTCTACCTTGTATTAACCTTTAATCATTCAGAAAACTTTCATGAAATGATGCATAACCTTTAATTTCACTCTCAAATTATACTATGACAGATTTTTAAATACAAACTGACTCCAATTTTACAAAAGTCTAAAATTTACAACAAAAACAGAGAAGGTCTCCTTCCCTGCTTTTTCTCTATTAAACTTTTTGGAGTCCCTGAACCGCATCATGATTGATGAGCACTTGACCATATTCTTGTAGAACAGAACGGCTGATGTCACTATCATCCGCAAATTCTCGCATACGAGCCAACAACCAAGCTGGATAAAGGCTAGGTTGATTTTCTACATCAACTAAGACTGTCAGATAGTACTGGTCATTCATCTTATAGAGTTCTGAAGTTTCCATTTGGTAGTCAACCATTTTGGCAAAAGAAACCAAACTAGCTAAATTGTCAAAACTTAAGATGTAGTAGATATACGGTTCTCTTTTTCCTTCTTCTACTCCAAGTGCTTCGTCAAGCGCCGCTTCCTCTTCCTTTTCAACCTGTTCTAAAGATTGAATAGCTTCAATATCGTCTTTAGTTTTTTCTGCCATGGTTTTCTCTAAGGTTTTCAAAAACTCATCTGGAGACATTTTAGCTAACTCATCCATATCAGGAAGATCTGCCAAATCGTCAAAATCCAAATTCTGGTCAATCTTTGACTTGGTCACAAAGACATCAACCTTGTCAGGCTTTGGAGTCACTCGGAAGCTAAGCATACCTGTATCCAAGAAGCTATCTGGCATCTCTAGCTCATCCAAAATGGCATAGAAAAATTCTTCTGTCTTCTCTTGCGGAACGAGAAAGTCTGCGATTTCCATTCCACGATCCATCAAATCTTCTAAAGACATGGTGATTTTTAAAGTCGTATCACTGATTTGTTTCATTTTCATAGTTCGTAACCTCATACTTTCAGTTCTATCTATTATACAAGATTTCACAGATTTTATCAAAAGAATGGCGTTGGAATGTGATATAATACTAGTATCTATTTTAGAATATAAGAAAGAAAATTTCATGAAAAATATTAAAGTAAATGCTTTGGCTAGCTTGCTGGTCAATATCTTAAATATCGTTTTTCCTTTGATTACTAATCCCTATCTAACGCGGATTCTTAGTAAATCCAATTACGGTTACTTCAACACTGCCAATACCTGGGCAAGCTTTGTCATTCCACTCGCTGCCTTTGGGATTTACAATTATGGGATTCGAGCTATCAGTAAGGTTAAGGATGATAAAAATAAGATCAATTATGTCTTTTCTAAGTTGTTCTATATCTCAGTCATTACTTCAATTCTGACAACAGCTATCTATTTCCTCTTTATTCATTTTGATACTAGTATTGTCAATCTGAAAATCCTTTACTATATCCTTGGAATCCAAGCTCTCTTCCAATTTCTGAATATCGAGTGGATGAATGAAGCCTACGAGAACTATTCTTTTATCCTTTATAAAACACTAGTGATTCGTATTGGAATGTTAGTGGCTATCTTTGCCTTCGTTAAGACACCTGATGATATCGTCCCTTATGCCACAATCATGAGTGCGACAACTATCATCAACTATCTGCTCAGCTTCCTCTGGATTAAACGAGAGGTCTCCTTTGTCAAGATTGAGTTCATCGAACTTCTCAAGTCATCTAAACCTCTCTTAACCATGCTCCTTCTAGCAAATGCTAATATGCTCTATACCTTGCTAGACCGTATGTTCATCACTAAAGGACCTGATGAGAATTTTATCTCCTACTACACCATTGCCTCCAGTATCGTTATGCTAATCGCCAGTGTCCTCAGTGGAGCTATCAACGTCAGTATCCCACGACTTGGTTATTATCTAGGAAAAAAAGATTTTTCTTCTTATAAAAATTTGGTCAATCAGGGCGCATCCCTCTTTTACTTCCTCATGATCCCAACCAGCATTGGCATCATGGTTTTGGGTACCTATGCTACAGTTATCTACTCTTCTGAGAAATATCTAGAAGCAGGAATCGTAACGAGTATCTTTGCCTTTCGTACCATTATCTGGGCTATCGAATTAATCCTTGGAAAACAGATTATCTTTATTAATGACCATGAAAATCGTTTGACTGCCTTTTACTTTATCGGTGGCGGTGTCAATGTAGTCCTAAACTCACTACTCCTTTTCAATAATATCTTTAGTCCTGAATACTACATTGGAACAACCATTATAGCTGAATCAATCGTAGTTCTGCTAGAAATTCGCTTTATTCAGAAGCATAAACTATTAGATTTGAGAGAGATTTTTACAACCTTGGCTCGCTACACAATCGTGTCACTCGGTTTCATCCCAATTTATTATGTTTTTAAAATCCTCTTCCAAGTTTATAGCTATGAAGTTACGATGAAGATGATTAGCATGGTTCTTTCTACAATCGCAGCTTGTGGCATCTATTACGCCATTACCCTCTTTATTATCAAAGATAAAACACTTCATTATGCGCTTGACTTAGTTCGTTCTAAGATTAAAAGAAGATAGAAGTCCCTCTCAAAAATGTTCAAATTAAACAAAAAGAAGACTCGCAAGGTCTTCTTTTTCTATGCATCCAACAGCATTACGGACAATAAATACTCACTTAATGAACATGTTAGAGCTAACGAGGTCAATACAACACCGACCTAGCTTTAAAAAATTAGAAAGAGTATCACTTACAAATCTACTGTTAGTACCTTCCCAGATCTCACGACTTGGTCACCTGCAATGTAGACGTCATCAACGTCACTTGATTTAACAGCATAAACGAGGTGTGACAGCATATTCTCTTGGGGTTGGATGACTAGAAAATCAGCTTGCTTGCCGATTTCCAAACTACCAATCTCATCTTCCATTCCCAACACCTTAGCACCCTCGATCGTCAGGGCCTTGAGGGCAGTTTCGATTGGAAATTGGCTGGCATCACCACTCTTCATTTTCTGTAAAAGTGCTGCAGTCCGCCCTTCCTCAAACATATCGAGATTATTGTTGGAAGCAACTGAGTCAGTCGCAATACCGACTGGCACTCCTGCCTTTTGAAGTTGGACGACTGGTGAATTCCCGAAGCTAGTTTGAGATTGCTGATAGGATTGTGGGCGATTGCAACTTGTGAATCTGCCAAGCGGGTAATTTCCGCTTCATTTAACTCCACACCATGGGCAAAGACAGCTTTATGATCTAAATAGCCAAGTTCATCTAGAAAGGCTAGTGGGCGTTTGCCATAGCGTTTCAGGATAATTCCTGACTCTTCCTGGGTTTCTGCCACGTGGATATGAAGAGGAATATCTTTCTTCTTTTGCTAGCTCAAGACTTGCCTCCAGCAAATCTCGACTACAACTGTAGGGCGAATGAGGAGCCACCATGACCTTGAAATTAGGATCCTGGTAGCCTTTTGATTGTCTCGATGACAGCTCGAGTTCTGACTATGGTCTCATCTGTCGTCTCCATGTCTGAAGAAAAGAGAGTTGGAGAAAAATAGCAACGCATCTTGGATGCCTTGACTGCTTCATAAATCTTAGCTATCTCCACTCCATTCGGATTGTACATATCATTGAAAGTTGTCGTTCCCGACTGGAGCATCTCTGTTAGCGCCTCTTTGACGGCCTTTGTAGTCATCTCTGGTGTGAACTCTGCCTCAGCTGGCCAGATATAGTCCTCTAGCCATTCGTGGAGATTGCTATCATCACGAATCCTTTCTCAAACCTGTCATTTGCAGAATGGGTATGGCAGTTAACCAAAGCCAGGCATGATCCAGGCACCCTTGCTAGTCTATGATGTGATCTGCTTGTTTACGAATCTCTAGATTTTCCATCTGACAACCTCAGACGATTTGGGATTCTTTTGACAGCTAAAATCCCATCAGATAGACGTGAAAATCTTGGTCACAGTCACGATTTTTGCATGCTTTATGACTTTTCATTGAGCTATTAGCTTTACATACCAGATAATTTTTTTCTAGCTATTGTAACAAAAAGTCACCCGAAGGCAACTTTTTCTTGTTGTATATGAGTCATTTTATAAAACGCTAAAAGTGCTATTCTAAATCTAAATGCAGCTGCTTGATGCATTTGATAGTATTTGCCTTTTCTCGCCATGAGTTCCTGATGATTGCCATACTCGACAATATCTCCATCCACCAAGACAAGAATCAAATCAGCGTCCTGAATGGTCGACAAACGGTGAGCGATGATAAAACTTGTTCGTCCCTTCATGAGTTTGGCAAAGGCATCCTGAACCAATACCTCTGTCCGAGTATCGATGGATGAAGTTGCTTCATCTAAGATAAGAATCTTAGGAATGGCTAGAAAGACACGGGCAATGGTTAAGAGCTGAGCCTGACCAACAGACAAGGATTCACCTGCATTTTCAAGCTTGGTATCATAACCCTGTGGCAACTGTTGGATAAAGAAATCTGCATTTGCTGCCTTAGCTGCTGCAATGACCTGCTCTCGACTTGCTCCAGGATTTCCAAAAGCAATATTGTCATGAATGGTTCCTTGCTTGAGCCAAGTTTCTTGGAGCACCATTCCAAACTGCTGTCGAAGAGATGCTCTAGTATAGTCATAAATGGAATGACCATCTAGCAAAATATCTCCTGAGTTAATAGGATAAAAACGCATGAGAAGATTGATAAGGGTTGACTTCCCAGCACCTGTTGGTCCAACGATAGCAACCTTACTACCAGCTGGAATATCAATAGACAGATCCTTAATCAAGATTTTTTCAGGATTGTAACCAAAAGAAACATGTTTAAAGGAAATAGCTCCCTTGACTTGGTCGCTGTTCAATTCTTCTAGACCAGTTTCTGTAATCTCAGGACTTTCTAGAACAGCATAAACACGTTCTGCACAAGCTAAGGCGCTTTGCAACTCTGCTAAGACTGATGAGATATCGTTAAAGGGTTTGGTGTACTGCTGCACATAGTTCAAAAAAGTCACTAAACGTCCAACTGTTAAAGTGGAACCTGCCATGATGCGCAAGGCTCCAACACCAGCAAGTAGAGCATAAATGAGGGCATTGACAAATCGAGTCGAAGGATTAACCGTTGATGAATAAAAGATGGCTGACTGAGAATAACCTGCATAGTTGTCATTTGCCTCATGAAGTCTCTCGATAAATTCTTCCTGGGCATTAAAAGACTGGATAATGTTTTGCTGGGTGAGCGATTCTTCTATCAACTGAGTCTGAATCCCCCTAGTCTCTGTCTGCTTTTGAAAGAGATGGTAGGATCTCTTAGCGATAAAGCGAGAAATGACCATAGACAGAGGGGTTAAGAGTAGAACCAAGAGCGTCATCAAGAGATGAATTTGAAGCATGGCAAGGATGCTGACCAATATCATCAATACTCCGATAAAAAATTGGTTAAATATCATGTTTAGTCCAGCTGCCAACTGCTCGATATCTGTCGTTACACGGCTGACCATTTCCCCACTACCTTGTCTATCTACAAGGGCAATCGGTAAACGATGGAGTTTATCAATGATTTTCTCTCGCAAATCTTTGGTGTAGGAGAAAATCAGTCGATTATAGAGGAGAGGATTGGCCCATTGTACTAGCGTATTTCCTATGACCACCAAAATCATCTGGAGGAAAATCTGCCAAAATAGCTGGGATGAACCATCGACTAGGACTTGGTCAATCACCTGTCCAATCAAGATTGGTAGATAGATCGATAGGGCGACCTGAGCGATGGTTCCAAAGAAAGCTAGAAAAAGAAGGACGGGATGACTTGCTAAATCTTTTGCCAAACGCTTGAGGGTTTGACTTGCATGTTTGCCTTTCATTCTAGTCCTCCTTTCCATGTTGGGATGCATTGATTTCACGATAGACTTGACTAGTCTTCATCAATTCCTCATGATTTCCAAGCGCTAATTGCTGACCTTTCTCCAAGAGAAGAATTTGATCAGCAATCTTCAAGGTTGAAGTTCGTTGGGAAATCAAGATTAAGCTAGTATCAGGCAAGTTTTCCTGAACAGCCTTCAGAAAATTGGACTCGGTAATGGTATCAAGGGCTGACGTCGCATCATCGAGGATGAGAAAAGGAGCTTGACGTAAAACTGCTCGGGCAATAGATAAACGTTGTTTTTGCCCACCTGAGAAATTACGGCCACCCGCTTGGACCTCTGCGTCCAGCTGACCTTCCTTTTCACTGACAAAGTCCTTAGCCTGAGCAATTTCTAAGGCCTGCCAAAGTTCTTGGTCAGAGACAGGCTCTTCCATACCCAAGGTCAAATTGGAACGGATGGTTCCCTTAAAGAGTTCAACTTTTTGAGGGACATAGGCCATCCAAGAACGCCATTCAGAAAGATTGCGAGGACTACGTCCATCTCGATAAAGGAAAATGCTTCCCTTATCTGCCGGATAGAGCCCAAGTAAAACTTGTACCAAGGTTGACTTGCCAGAACCAGTTCCCCCAATGATTCCAAGTATTTGCCCTTCTTTCATTCCAAAAAAAATATCTCTCAGAGAAGGTTGGGCAGCATCTGGGTAGGTAAAGGTTAACTCTTCAACTCGTAAGGACTGGTTCGAGGAAGTTTCTTTTTGAGCAATTTCTGCCAGTATATCTTCAGGTTCTTCAGCAAAGACTTCTTCAATCCGCTTAGCAGAAATATAGGACTGGTTGAGTGAATTAATCAGCATGGCTAGTTTGATCAACTCTACCAAGATTTGCAGGAGATAGTTGATTAAGGCAATCAAGGCACCTTGACTGAGCCAGCCTCCCTGGATAGAAATATAACCATTCCAGATAATCACCAGTAAAGTTCCATTGACGATCAAATAGGTCAAGGGGGGCAAGAGACTGGACCAGTAGCCTGTTTTCATTTGGATAGCCGTATAGACTTGATTGAGTACTTGGAAGTTCTCGATTTCTCGTTTTTCTTGGCCAAAGGCACGAATCACACGCATCCCTTGTATCTGTTGGCGTGTTTCCTGAACCAGCTGGTCTGTTTTCTTTCTCAAAATACTATAGAGAGGATTGACCAAGCGTGATAACACGACAATGACAAAGGACAAAATGGCAACCATGACCAAAAACCAGAAGGTCAATTCAGGTGAGAGACGATAAGCCATGAAAATGGCACCGAAAACAATAATAGGCGCTCTTAAAAACAAGCGCAAGAATTGATTGATCCCTGTCTGAATCTGATAGGTATCTGAAGTCAAACGCGTCACCAAACTCGAAGTCGTCAAACGATCTCTACTATCCTTGGGCAAGGAGAGAATATGACGATAGAGGTCATTGGTCAACTCCTTGGTGAAGCCGACTGCTGCCTTGGCTGAGTAAAACTGAGCTACTAAGGCTACCAAAACGCCGATAACTGCAAACACAAAGAGGAGACCCATTTGCATCCAGAGATGAGCTTGATCTTTTTGAGGGATGGATTGGTCGACAATCCCAGCTATCACCATGGGTACCAAGAGTTCAAAAACAGCTTCTAGCAGCTTAAACAAGGGTGCTAGGAAAAGACTCCTTGAGGTAGGGTTTAAAGTAAGAAAGTAATTGTTTCATATGTCCCTTCTATTTACAAAATGAAGAAGGTGGAAAAACCACCATCTTTTTACTTGTTTAAATATGGAAGCAAGTAGCCATAACCAGCCTCTTCCATCTCATCCTTAGCAATGAATCGTAAAGAAGCAGAATTGATACAATAGCGTAAACCACCTAGTTCCTGAGGTCCCGTCTGTAAAGACATGACCCAAGTGGGCATTACCCAAACGTGACCGAACTTCGATACGCTCCATACCGTGACTCAAATCCTGGTAGTAATGAATGAGTTCCTTGGAAATAGGACGGCTAAAGCTTGGCCAACCACAGCCTGAGGCAAACTTATCCTTGGCAAAGAAGAGGGGCTCCCCAGTCGTGATATCGACATAAATTCCTTCCTCAAAAGTTTGGTCATAGGCATTGCTAAAGGGAGCTTCTGTTGCTGCTTCTTGGGTAACTCTATAAGACTCATCTGACAAATTCTCTCGTAAAACTGCCTGACTAGGTTTTTCATAGTTGGCGGCATCTATCAGTGGTTTCTCAGCATCTCTCACATCGATATGGCAATAACCACCAGGATTTTTCTTGAGGTAGTCTTGGTGATAGTCTTCAGCTAAGATATAGTGACGAAGCTTCTCCACTTCCACTGCAATTTTACGACCGATGAGTAGTTCTTGTTCGCGGACTACTGTATTGATCGTTGGTAGATCAGCTTCTTCTAGGTAATAAATCCCTGTGCGGTATTGACGACCACGGTCATTCCCTTGTTGATTGACAGAAAGGGGATCGATAACTCGGAAATAATAGAGTAAAATCTCACGGAGCGAAACTACCTTTTCATCATAAATAACTTGCACAGTCTCTGCGTGATCTGTTTCTTTGATCAGTTGATAATTGGTGGTTTCTACCTGACCATTGGCATAACCAACACTGGTTTGCAACACTCCAGAAATACGTGAAAAGTACTCTTCCAAGCCCCAAAAACAACCGCCTGCTAGATATATTTCTGCCATTTCAAATCCTCCTTGACCGTCTGTCGGTCGCTAAACACGGGAAACATTTCATATCCCATCTTTCATTTTCAAAAAAAGGATAGGAAGCCCTCTAATAGAGAGTTTCCCCATCCTATCGCTATATTTATTTTTCTTCGACGCGCACGCCTTCTGTGTCTACTTGCAAATCATGAAGCTTGCCTTTGAAAGGTTGCTTTTCAAGCTCTGCCTTAATCTTTGGCATCTTGTCAGGGTCAGCCAAGACCATGACAGTCGGACCAGCTCCAGAGAGGTAGGTTGCATAAGCACCATTTTTCTTGGCAACTTTTTTGATGGTCGCAAATTCTCGCACCAGTTCTTGACGGTAACGCTCGTGGAAGAGGTCACTCTCAATAGCTTGGCCTGCTTTGACCATATCTCCAGTCAATAGGGCTGCAATAGCCACATTGGCGATAGAACTTGCTGCAACAGCTTCCTTGTAAGAGAGTTTCTTTGCAAGACACCACGACTATCGCGAGTTCGCAATTCATAGTTTGGAATATAAGCTAAGAAAGCACACTCTGGGAAGGGCGCCACAACTGCTGAAACCTGACCCTCGACTGAGCTTGCAATGACCAGATTTCCATAGATAGCAGGTGCAACATTATCAGGATGTCCTTCAATCTTAGTCGCCAATTGCAACTTATCGTGATCCGATAATTTTAGGTTCCCTAATTGATTTGCCAGCTCAATTCCTGCAACGATGACTGAACTAGAAGAACCAAGTCCACGCGCAAGAGGAATATCACTGACCATCTTCAAACGTCTAGGTTGTAAGTCTGGAACAATTTGTAGAGCAATCTTCAGCAAAAGATTACGCTCGTCACGTGGAATCCATTTGCCTAATTGGTGCTCAATCATCCATTCTTCACGTTCCTCACAAACCTGAATTTCTAGATACTTAGTTACAGCTACACCAACTGAGTCAAAGCCAGGACCCACATTGGCACTTGTAGCGGGTACAATAATCTTCATCTTAGTCTCCTAAAACCTTGAAGGTGTTGAGAAGTTCAAATTCAGTTACACCCTTCAAAGCTGCTGTAATATTTTCAAGTTGCGCCTTGTTGATTTTATGAGTGATGATGACAACACGAGCCTTGCCTTCTTGCTTACCATCTTGAAGGATTTGCTTGAAGGAGATATCTTCCGCATTAAAGAGCTCAGCCAATTTCAAGACTTGACCTTTTGAGTCAGGAGCCAAGATTGAGAAATAATAGTTAGCTTTGACATCTTCTGGCTTAGCTAAGACCACTGGGCGGCTGTATTCATTAAAGGCTTTTCCAATTGTTCCATCATTCAAACGACGAACGATACGGGCAATATCAGCCACAACACTTGTTGCAGTTGGTTTTTGACCTGCACCTGGTCCGTAGTACATAGACTCGCCGATACCGATAGATTCCACAAAGACAGCATTCATAACACCGTTAACACTTGCTAATGGGTGTTCTTTAGGAAGGAAGGTTGGTGTAACCTCAGCAGCGATTCCAGAAGCTGTTTCTTCAACAGAACCAACCAGTTTCACAACATAACCAAGTTCTTGAGCTACTGCCACATCTTCTGGAGTGATGTTGCGAATCCCTTGGTGGCCAACATCTTCAAACTTGACATTCATCCCAAAAGCAAACTGGCTAAGGATAACCATCTTGTAGGCAGCATCAATCCCATCTACATCATTAGTTGGGTCGCTTTCAGCGAAGCCAAGTCGTTGTGCTTCTGCCAAAGCATCCTCGTAAGACCAACCTTCGGTTACCATTTTAGTCATCATGAAGTTAGATGTTCCGTTGACAACACCAAGAACACGAGTGATTTTATCTGATGCTAGTGAGTTAACTAAGGTACGAAGGATTGGAATCCCTCCTGCAACAGCTGCTTCGTAGTATAGAGCAACATTGTGAGCTTTGGCTACTTCAAGCAATTCTGCACCATGGACTGCCAAAAGGTCCTTGTTAGCTGTTACGACGTGTTTACCTGCTTCTAAAGCACGAGTGATAAATGTTTTAGCAGGTTCGATACGCCCCATCAACTCAACAACGATCGTGATGTCTTTGTCTGACAAGATTTCATCGATATTTGTTACAAAATTAAAATCATTTCCTGCTTCAAGCAAGCGGGCTTTCTCTTGATCGTCTTTGACCAAAACTTTAGCTACTTCAATTTCTGACTGAGCTGCTTGAACAATTTTTTCTCTATTTTCCTTTAGCAAGAATGGCACACCACTGGCTACTGTACCAAATCCAAGTAAAGCAATCTTAACTGACATGTTTGTCTCCTCGAAATTTTCTAATAGTCCTATTATACCAAAATTGTGAGAAAATTCCTACCATTCTAAACTAAAAATAGTAAGGTCAAATCATAAAAAAAGCTTGCCCTGATACAGATAGGGAACAAGCTCTATTTTTCTAATCTATTTTACAAAAGGCTAATTCCTTGTTAGTAGACAAGTCCTCTCGATAGTTGAAAACCTGCAAAAGCTGAGCTTTTTAATCTCTTCAACCGAAGTTATCTGACCTTCCATCAAGGGCTGTTAAGAAGGCTCCTCTGAGCTTTTTTAGAAATGGTTGAGTGGATTTTTAGTTTACCATCTCGCTCTTCCATGAAACTTGAAAGGTCACCATCTTTTCTCACGGACCTCTTTAGGGAAAGACAGTTTCAAATTCAGAAGACAAGAGTGAAAAGATTAGTTCTTCACCCTTCATCGACTCTTCATAGGCTGCTTGCCAGTGACTTTTCAGGCTTTTTCCAGCGACTTTGAGCTTCATCAAAAAATCCAGTCTGTGGGGAGCAATGGGTGCAAAGGCCGGGATCACACCATAGAGAGCTGACGTTATCATGAGGTATTTCTCGAGATAAGCTTGCTCCTCCTTGGTGAGATTGTCCCGTTTGATGTTGCGATACATGAGTCCATCGAAGAGGTGCAAGGCTGGATAGTTTGTCGCAGTTTCCATTTTTCTAAGGCCTGAATATGGTCATACTCCTCTTGCGCTTTTATCTGCAGATATTTTGTAAAAACTCTCCAGCTCTTGGGCAGAGTATCTGGCCAATTCATCCAGTACTGCCTGACTTTCAGGACGCAATGGTTTAGCCTCTAAACTAGGGATTTCGGTGTTCATTTCTTTTGCAGTTGGGATTAGAATTTTCATAGTGTTAGTGTAGCATATTTTTTTAGGACTACCAAGGATTTGAGCCTAAATAATACGACCTTCCAAATGATCCAATTCATGCTGACAAATCTGAGCCGGAAAACCCGTCAGGGTAATGGTCTTCTCTTGCCAATGGGTATCTCTGTAGCTTACTGTAATCTTCTCATACCGAGTTGTCGGTCTTACACCTGTCAAAGACAAACAACCTTCCTCGGTCTCGTAAGGCCCTTCAAAAGACTTGAGAACGGGATTAAACATGACCATGGGAATCATACCGATATTAAAAATAATCACGCGTTTTTGTACCCCAATCATATTGGCCGCTAGTCCAACACAGCTTTCTCGGTTAGCCAATAGGGTATCCTGCAAATCCTTTGCTAGGGGTAAATCTTCCTGACTTGCAGGTTGGGATACCTGCGATAAAAACATCATATCTTTTACAATTTTCTTTTCCAAGATTCTTTCCTCCATACCATATCATTCTACTTGATTATAGCATAAAATCTTTGGCAGTTTATATTTATATAAAAACAAAAAGCCATCCGAAGATGACTTTTCATAATTGTTTAAATAGCGTTTTTATCTTTTCCAAGTGCTCGTTGGACTGCTTTAACAATCTCAACAAGGACTACAATCATAAGCGCTCCTACAGCGACCACCATCCATTGAGTCAAACTCAAATGTGACACGTGGAAGAGATTATTAAATCCAGGAACCAAAATTGTCACCACAAAGAGGACGAAGGCAACTGGGATAGACCAGTTAAATGTCTTGTTCGTAAAGAGTCCCACTTTAAAGATAGATTGGTAAACCGACTTAACGTTAAAGGCATGGAGCAATTGGATCAAAACCGAGAGTTGCAAAAGCCATGGTAAGGGGCATCCGCATGGATTTCAGTATGACTTTGGTGCTCTGGGAAGAGAAGAGCCCAACCATAAACACCTAAAACGAGCATGGTTTGGAAGATCCCTTGATAAATGATTGCTCCGAAGACACCACCATCAAAGAAGTTAGACTTACGCCCACGAGGTTTGTGGGTCATGACCCCTGGTTCAGCTGGTTCCACCCCAAGAGCGATGGCTGGTAGCGTATCTGTTACCAGGTTAATCCATAGCAAATGCACTGGTTGAAGCACATCCCAACCCAACAAGGTTGCAAAGAAGATGGTGAAAACTTCAGCCATATTAGCAGACAAGAGGTATTGGATGGATTTTTGGATATTTGAGAAGACCTTACGTCCTTCTTCTACCGCTACGATAATGGTTGCAAAGTTATCATCAGCAAGGACCATATCAGAAGCTCCCTTAGAAACTTCTGTACCTGTAATCCCCATACCGATACCAATGTCAGCTGTCTTAAGTGAAGGCGCATCGTTGACCCCATCACCCGTCATAGCGACAACCTTACCTTCATTTTGCCAAGCTTTAACGATACGAACCTTGTGCTCAGGCGATACTCGCGCGTAGACAGAGTATTGCTTGAAGACTTTTTGGAATTCTTCATCAGTGAGTTCATTCAACTCAGCACCAGTGAAGACATGGTCTTCTGTATCATTTGGATCGATGATTCCCAAACGTTTGGCAATAGCTTCCGCTGTATCTTGGTGGTCACCTGTGATCATGATTGGACGGATACCTGCTTCCTTAGCGACACGAACAGCTTCTGCTGCTTCTGGACGCTCAGGGTCAATCATTCCGACCAAACCAGAGAAGATGAGGTCAGACTCAACGATTTCAGATTCCAAAGTTGGGATTTCCTTGCTTGTCTTATAAGCCATCATCAAGACACGAAGGGCTTGTTTGGCCAAGTCTTTGTTGGTTGCAAGAATAGCTTTCTTGTCTTCTTCTGTGATTGGGCGAACTTCCCCATTGACTTCAATACGCGTCACACGCTTGAGCAATTGGTCAGGCGCACCCTTGACAGCAATAAAGTAAGAACCGTCTGCTTCCTTATGAATGGTAGACATGAGTTTACGGTCTGAGTCAAATGGCAATTCAGCTACACGTGGCTCATCCTTCAAGACTTCACGAACATCAAAGTTGTGGTCCAAACCAAACTGTACAAGAGCTGTCTCCGTTGGATCCCCAATCAGCTTTCCAGATGGATCCACCTTGGTATCGTTGGCAAAGTTCATGATACGTAGCGTATTGTTGTTAGCCGCAATTTCTGTTGCAGAGCTTTGCAATTGACCGTTGGTATAAACTTTTTCAACCGTCATTTGGTTCATGGTCAAAGTACCTGTTTTATCAGATGCGATGATTTCTGTTGAACCAAGAGTTTCAACCGCTGGTAATTTACGAACAATCGAATTACGTTTGGCAAGGGTTGTTGTTCCCAAAGATAGAACGATGGTTACAATGGCAGGGAGACCTTCTGGAATCGCAGCAACCGCAAGAGCAACCGCAACCATCAAGCCTTCTAATGGATGTTCACCACGAACGAATACACCAACCAAGAAAGTAATAACGGCAATCACAATAATCAAGTAAGTCAAGACCTAGATAATTGTTCCAAGCTTTGCTTCAATGGTGTTTCAGTTTCGTCTGCGTTGGCTAACATATCCGCAATCTTACCAACTTCTGTATACATACCAGTGTTGGTCACGACCCCAATACCACGACCGTAAGTTACGTTTGAGTTTTGGTAACCCATGTTAACACGATCCCCGATACCAGCATCTGCTTCAACAAGTCCTGTCACATCTTTTTCAACTGGCACAGACTCCCCTGTAAGAGCTGCTTCTTCAATTTTAAGAGAAGCTGCTTCAAACAAACGCATATCTGCAGGCACGACATCTCCAGCTTCTAGCAAGACGATGTCCCCAGGTACCAATTCTTTTGAGTCAATCTCAATAACATGACCATCACGACGAACACGAGCCATCGGGCTAGACATATTTTTCAGAGCTTCAATGGCTGCTTCTGCTTGCCCTTCTTGGTAAACCCCAAAGGCAGCATTCAAGACAACAACGGCCAAGATGATAATGGCATCTGTTAAACCGTCCATCCCTTCTGTAATCACAGAAAGTGCCGCTGCCGCAAGCAAGATGATAATCATCAAATCCTTAAATTGATCAAGGAATTTAGCTAGTAGGCTACGTTTTTCGCCCTCTTCCAACTCATTACGACCATAAGTCGCTAAGCGTTCTTGAGCTTGAGCAGTTGACAAACCTTCGACAGATGAGTCCAAGTTCTTTAGGACTTCCTCAGAAGATTGCGTGTAAAACAAATCTTTATTTTGTTCTTTTGACAAAACAGTCTCCTCCTTTTTGGCCTCTTTTTACAAAAAAAGAGACCTGTTTTTTAAAAAAACAAGTCTCGCTGTTTAATATAGTGCCGGAAATAATTCGTAATGACGACACTATCGCGGTTAACCGCCAGCTACTCCCTTGAGTAGTTCTATTATATCAGAATTTCAAAAGTTTTCAAGTTTTGAGGTGTGGTTAACTTACTTCCCACATTTGAATTTTCCTTGGAAAACCAGTATAATGAAAGAATACTAAAATGCTAGAAGGGGAGTTAGATGAATCAATCGGTTTCAAACTTAAAATTGGCTGAGCGTGGTGCCATTATCAGCATTTTGACCTATCTTTTCTTGTCTGCAGCTAAGCTAGCGACCGGACACCTCCTCCATTCATCCAGTTTGGTAGCTGATGGTTTTAACAACGTTTCAGATATTGTTGGAAACGTGGCCCTCCTCATCGGGATTCGTTTGGCTCGCCAACCGGCAGATAGAGATCATCGATTCGGCCACTGGAAAATCGAGGACTTGGCAAGTCTCATCACTTCCATCATCATGTTTTACGTTGGTTTTGACGTTCTACGTGATACCATCCAAAAGATACTCAGCCGAGAACAAACGGTCATTGACCCACTTGGTGCGACTCTGGGAATCATCTCTGCCATCATCATGTTTGCCGTTTATCTCTACAATACCCATCTGAGCAAGCAGTCTAAATCTAAGGCTCTCAAGGCAGCCGCTAAGGACAATCTATCAGATGCTGTAACTTCTCTTGGAACTTCTATTGCTATCCTGGCGAGTAGCTTCAACTATCCAATCGTGGATAAGTTGGTCGCAATTATCATTACCTTCTTTATCCTTAAAACTGCTTATGACATTTTTATCGAGTCATCCTTCAGCCTTTCTGATGGTTTTGATGAACACTTGCTCGAAGATTACCAAAAGGCTATCATGGAAATCCCTAAGATTAGCAAGGTCAAATCACAACGCGGTCGTACTTATGGAAGCAACATTTATCTAGACATTACTCTGGAAATGAACCCTGATCTGTCTGTTTTTGAAAGTCACGAAATTGCGGACCAGGTCGAATCCATGTTATCAGAACGATTTGGTGTCTTTGATACAGACATTCATATCGAACCAGCACCAATCCCTGAGGATGAAATCCTAGATAATGTCTATAAAAAATTGCTCATGAGAGAGCAACTAATCGACCAAGGAAATCAACTGGAAGAGTTACTTGCAGAAGATTTCATTTATATCCGCCAGGACGGACAAGAACTAGACAAGGGAGCCTATAAGGCTGAAAAAGAATTGACCTCTGCTATCAAGGAGCTTCATTTAACTTCTATCAGTCAAAAGACTAAACTCATCCGCTATCAAGTCGGTGATACCATTCATACCAGTATCTGGCGCCGTCACGAAACTTGGCAAAATATTTTCCATCAGGAAACCAAAATAGAAAAAGACTAAAGCAAAACTCCCACTTATCTCAGTTGGGAGTTTTTGTATATTCTTATTTTGCAACGCTCTTAGCAAGAACGAAGTTTCCTAGTGTAGCTGAACCATTGCCAGCAACAGCTGGAGTCACGATATAGTCACGCACATCTGGAACTGGGTAGGTAACCATTGAGTAGGGCTGTGAAATTTCTCACGTACACGGTCAAGCATATGTTGTTGAGCCATGACCCCACCACCAAAGACGATAACATCTGGACGGAAAGTTACGGTCGCATTAACTGCAGCTTGAGCGATATAGTAGGCTTGAACATCCCAGACAGAGTTGTTGAGTTCGATATTTTCACCACGAATACCTGTACGAGCTTCCAAACTTGGACCAGCTGCATAACCTTCCAAACATCCTTTATGGAAAGGACAAACACCGTTAAATTCTTTTTCAATCATCCATTGGGTGTTTCTAGCTACATAGTAGTGACCCATTTCAGGGTGACCAACACCACCGATAAACTCACCACGTTGGATAACACCGGCTCCGATACCTGTACCAATTGTGTAATAAACCAAGTTTTCAATACGACCGCCGGCATTGTTACGAGCTACCACTTCACCGTAAGCAGAACTGTTTACGTCTGTTGTGAAATACATAGGCACGTTTAGAGCGCGACGAAGGGCACCAAGTAAGTCTACATTTGCCCAGTTAGGTTTTGGAGTTGTTGTGATAAATCCGTAAGTTTTTGAGTTTTTATCGATATCAATTGGACCAAATGAACCAATGGCAAGTCCTGCAAGATTATCAAATTTTGAAAAGAACTCGATGGTTTTATCGATTGTTTCGATAGGAGTTGTTGTTGGAAATTGTACTTTTTCTACAACGTTATAGTTTTCATCTCCGACAGCACAGACAAATTTTGTACCGCCCGCTTCCAAGCTTCCGTATAGTTTTGTCATGATAAACCTCTTGTATTTATTTTCTCTATTATAGCATATTTCCAGAAGGAAAGTTGCTCTATATTTTAGATTTTCCTCTGTAAATTTTACCATTCAATCAAAAACGAACAAACATGACATTTGTTCGTTTTTTGGATTTATTAAATCGACAGTAGTATACTCAATGAAAATCAAAGAACAAACTAGGAATCGAGCTGCAGACAGTACTTAAGTACGGCAAAGCAAGCGAGTATGACGCAGTTTGAATTTGATTTTCGAAGAGTATTAAGCTTTAACTTCGATGATTGCATCTCCCTTAGCAACTGATCCAGAAGCAACTGGATTTACTGAAGCAAAGTCTGCAGTGTTTGTCACGATAACCATAGTTGTGTTGTCAAGACCTGCAGCAGCAATCTTAGCTGAGTCAAAGGTTCCAAGAACATCTCCAGCTTTAACCTTGTCACCTTGAGCAACTTTTTGGTCGAATCCTTCACCGTTCATTGAAACAGTATCGATACCAACGTGAATCAAGATTTCTGCTCCGTTAGCAGTTTTCAAACCATAAGCATGTCCTGTTGGGAAGACGATTGTCACTTCAGCATCAGCTGGTGCATAAACAACATCTTGACTAGGTTTTACAGCGATACCTTGTCCCATAGCTCCACTTGAGAAGACTGGGTCATTAACGTCTGAAAGAGCAACTACGTCACCAACGATTGGTGTTTGGATGACACCTTCGCTAGGTGCAACAACAGTACCAGTTACTGCTTCGTCAGCCAAACGTTCAGTTGTAGCTTCTGAAGCCACTTCTGCTTCATCTTCATAACCAAACATGTAAGTAAGAGCAAAACCAAGAGCGAATGATACAGCTACCATAAGAAGGTATTGTGGAAGTTGTCCGTTACCAATGTAGAGCATTGTACCAGGGATGATTGTGATACCATTACCAGTACCAGCAAGACCAAGGATTGAAGCAAGTCCACCACCGACTGCACCAGCGATCAATGAAAGGAAGAATGGTTTACGGAATCGCAAGTTAACCCCGAAGATAGCAGGCTCAGTAATACCTAGGAAGGCAGAAAGAGCAGCTGGGAAAGCAAGTGTTTTAAGTTTAGGATTTTTAGTTTACACACCAACGGCTACTGTTGCAGCACCTTGAGCAGTCATGGCAGCTGTGATGATAGCGTTGAATGGGTTAACATGGTCAGCAGCAAGCAATTGAACTTCAAGCAAGTTGAAGATGTGGTGAACACCTGATACGACGATAACTTGGTGAACTCCACCAATCAAGAAACCACCAAGACCAAATGGCAAGTTAAGGATAGCTTTTGTTCCAAGAAGGATATAGTTTTCAACAACGTGGAAGACTGGTCCGATAACAAACAAACCAAGAATTGACATTACGAGGAGTGTTACGAATGGTGTTACCAAGAGATCAAGTACATCTGGAACCACTTTACGAACAGCTTTTTCAAATTTAGCTCCGACAACCCCGATGATGAAGGCTGGAAGAACTGAACCTTGCAAACCAACAACTGGGATAAATCCGAAGAAATTCATCGCAGTCACTTCACCACCAGAAGCAACAGCCCAGGCATTTGGAAGTGAACCAGATACGAGCATCATACCAAGAACGATACCAACGGCTGGGATTTACCACCGAAATACACGGAAAGGTTGACCAAACAACCAAACCTGGCAAGATGATGAAAAGGCTGTGTCAGTCAAAGATTTGAGTGTAAGTTGTCACATCTTCTGGAAGTGTCATTCCAAAGAGCATTCAAGAGTCCACGAACACCCATGAAGAGACCAGTAGCTACGATAACTGGAATGATTGGTACAAAGACGTCACCGAAAGTACGGATGGCACGTTGGAACCAATTTCCTTGTTTTAGCAGCTTCTGCTTTCATCTCATCTTTTAGATGAAGTTGGCAAACCAAGAGCTACGACTTCATCGTACATCTTGTTTACTGTACCAGTACCAAAGATGATTTGGTATTGACCTGAGTTAAAGAAAGCACCTTGAACTTTTTCCAAGCTCTCGATAGCATCTTTGTTAATTTTCGCTTCATCTTTAACCATCACACGGAGGCGAGTCGCACAGTGAGCTACACTGTTGACGTTCTCACGTCCACCCAAGGCTTCGATGACTTTTTTTTGCAATTTCTGTATTGGTCATTTGCAAAAAAATCTCCTTATAAAAAAATTTGTTCTTGTTTGAAAGCGATTTTACTCGCCCTACGAGTATTATTTTATCATCTTTCAAAAATATGTCAAGCGTTTTGCAGAAAAAGTTTTTTGATTGTTGAAATTTTTGATAGTTTGTGCTACTTTCTTGATAAAACTCTCTCAAAAAACGCCCTGTTTCTACGTGATTTTTATGTGAATATTTTTCAAAAAAACTTTCATATTTTCATTAATTTTTCATAAAAAAATAGGTTCTAATTATCTGTCAATCGTTTGACATTTTTTTCTTAAATTCGATATAAAAGACTTGCTTTTTTATAAGGAAACGTTTACTATAAAGATAGTAGAATTTATGGAGGGAATATAAATGGAATGGACTACCGAGCGTCGTTATAGACGCTATGAAGATTGGACACAAGAAGAAATAAAACAAATCAAAGAAAATATGTCGCAGTCACCATGGCATACAAACTATCACATCGAACCCAAGCAAGGTCTTCTCAACGACCCGAACGGTTTTTCTTACTTTGATGGCAAGTGGGTTGTCTTTTACCAAAACTTCCCCTTTGGTGCAGCTCATGGTTTAAAATCTTGGGTTCAGCTTGAAAGTGACGATTTGGTTCACTTTACTGAAACTGGTGTTAAAATCTTACCTGATACTCCACTTGATAGCCACGGCGCTTACTCAGGATCTGCTATGCAGTTTGGCGATCAACTGTTCTTATTTTATACAGGAAATGTCCGTGACGAAAACTGGGTACGTCACCCTTATCAAATCGGTGCCTTAATGGATAAGGATGGAAAAATCGAAAAGATTGATAAAATCTTGATTGATCAACCAGCTGATGCTACTGACCACTTCCGCGATCCACAGATTTTTAACTTTAAAGGACAATACTATGCTATCGTCGGTGGTCAAGATTTGGACAAAAAAGGGTTTGTCCGTCTCTATAAGGCTATCGATAATGATTATACAAACTGGCAAGAAGTCGGAGACCTTGACTTCAACAATGACCGCACTGCTTATATGATGGAGTGCCCAAATCTTGTCTTTGTCGGAGAACAACCTGTCCTTCTCTACTGCCCACAAGGATTGGATAAGAAAGTTCTAGACTACGATAATATCTATCCAAATATGTATAAAATTGGTGCTTCCTTCGATCCTGAAAATGCACGTATGGTAGATGTGTCTGAACTTCACAATCTTGATTATGGATTTGAAGCCTATGCTACTCAAGCCTTTAACGCTCCTGATGGTCGAGCCCTGGCAGTCAGCTGGCTTGGGTTACCAGATGTTTCTTATCCATCTGATCGCTTTGATCACCAAGGAACCTTCTCATTAGTCAAGGAACTTACAATCAAGGATGGCAAACTCTATCAGTACCCTGTAGCAGCTATCCAGGACCTCCGAGCTTCAAAAGAGGAATTTTCAAATCGTTCTGAAACCAAAAACACCTACGAACTTGAGCTTAACTTAGAAGCCGATAGTCAAAGTGAAATCGTCCTTCTTGCTGATAAAGACGACAAGGGGCTATCTATCAATTTTGACCTTGTCAATGGCCAAGTAACCGTTGATCGTAGTCAAGCAGGTGAGCAATATGCTCAAGAATTTGGAACTACTCGCTCTTGCTCAGTTACTAATCAAGCAACTACTGTCAATATCTTCATCGACAACTCAGTCTTTGAAATTTTCATCAATAAAGGAGAAAAAGTATTTTCTGGTCGTGTCTTCCCTCACAAAGATCAAAATGGAATCCTCATTAAATCTGGAAACCCAACTGGAACATACTACGAATTAGAATATGGTCGCAAAACTAACTGATGTCGCAAAATTAGCTGGCGTCAGCCCTACTACTGTTTCACGTGTCATCAACAAAAAGGGTTATCTTTCAGAAAAAACCATTCAAAAAGTCAATGATGCTATGCGTGAGCTGGGCTACAAACCCAACAACCTAGCTCGCAGTCTTCAAGGTAAATCTGCCAAGTTAATCGGTTTGATTTTCCCTAAAATCAGCCATGTTTTCTATGCTGAATTGATTGACAAATTGGAACACGAACTCTTCAAAAAAGGCTACAAGACTATTATTTGTAATAGCGAGCACGATTCGGAAAAAGAACGCGAATACATCGAAATGTTAGAAGCCAACCAGGTGGACGGTATCATTTCGGGAAGTCACAACCTTGGGATTGAGGATTACAATCGCGTAACCGCTCCAATCATTTCATTTGACCGTAACCTGTCTCCAGATATCCCTGTCGTTTCTTCTGACAACTATGCTGGCGGAGTCCTAGCCGCTCAGACTCTGGCTAAAACTGGAGCCAAATCTATTATCATGATTACAGGAAATGACAACTCCAACTCACCAACTGGACTTCGTCATGCTGGTTTTGCTTCAATCTTGCCAAAGGCTCCTATTATCAATGTTTCCAGTGATTTTTCACCCCTTCGTAAGGAAATGGAAATTAAAAATATCCTGACCAAACAAAAACCAGATGCGATTTTCGCCTCTGATGATTTGACTGCTATTTTGGTTATTAAGATTGCTCAGGAGCTTGGTATCTCTGTTCCAGAACAACTCAAAGTGATCGGCTATGATGGAACTTATTTTATCGAGAAATTTACTATCCTCACCTCACTACCATTAAACAACCCTTGGAAGAGATTGCTCGCCTAACAGTTGATTTGCTCTTACAAAAAATTGAAGGCAAAGAGGTTGCTACCACTGGTTATTTCTTGCCAGTCTCCCTTTTACCAGGAAAAAGCGTTTAATCATAAGAAAAAAACTCAGACTGAAATCAGTCTGAGTTTTTTTCTTATGATCTAAATTTTCTCAAGAGTGTTTGGGCTTTTTCTAAATTAAAGGTTTTTTCAGCAATCAAGCTTTCTACCAACTTAGACACTTCAGCCTCTGTGGCTCCTGCAAGGAGGGCCAGTGACTTCGCTTGAAGTTTCATGTGTCCATGCTGAATTCCTGTGCTGACAAGAGCTTTAAGAGCTGCAAAGTTTTGTGCAAGACCAATTGACACGATAATTTGAGCCAATTCCTTAGCTGATGGATGACCTAGCAACTCATGGCTGAGAACTACACGAGGATTAAGACCAATTGATCCACCCTTGGTAGCAACTGGCATCGGCATAGTCAGCTCTCCTATTAGCTCTTCTGTTTCCAAATCCATCGTCCAACGACTGAGACCTCGATAAGCACCATCATGACTGGCATAGGCATGCGCTCCCGCTTCGATGGCACGCCAATCATTTCCTGTCGCAATCAAGAGAGCATCGATTCCATTAAAGATTCCCTTATTGTGAGTAGCTGCTCGATAAGGATCTGCTTGAGCAAACTGGCTGGCTAAAACCATTTTTTCTGCTAGTTCACGCGCTTCATCCTTCTGGCGACTCAAATAACGAAAGGCAATCCGACAAGTTGCAGTTACTAGAGAATCTGTTGCGTAGTTGGATAGAGATGCCCATTAAACTTTGCCCTTGACTTAGAGCCTCTAAGCTAGGTTTTAAAGCTTCAAGCATGGTATTGAGCATATTAGCTCCCATGGCTTCCTGAGTATCCACATGGAGATAAACCACTAAAAAGTCAGCCTCACCAGAAATTTTCTCAACTGTTAGCTCTCTGGCTCCACCACCACGTTTGACAATAGATGGATAGGCTTGGTTTGCTTGTTCGAGTAGCTCTGCTTTCTGACTCAAAATAGCCTGACATGCTTTATCCCTATCTGGAACCTGATAAAGAGCTACCTGACCAATCATTTGGCGTTGATGAACCTGAGCAGTAAAACCACCCGCACGTTTGATAATCTTACTAGCAAAACTAGCCGCAGCAACGACGGATGGTTCTTCGGTCACATAAGGAACGGTGTACTCTTGACCATTTACCAGACACTTCTGGAACTACTGAGTATGGAAGTGAGAAGGTCCCCACTACATTTTCACTCAGTTGGTCCGCAACTGCTATACTAAGATTTTCATTTTGCTCAAGACTTTCTTGGGCTTCCATAGAAGTAAGCGCCTGAGACTTAACGAACTCAAGGCGCTCTTGAATTGATTTTTTAGCAAATCCATTCCAATTTTTTTTCATTATTTTTCAACCTTGCTGTAGCGACGTTGGTGTTCTACAATCTCAACCAGAGCATAGTCCTGTCCTTCATAGCCTGACATGGTTGCAGAACCTGACTCATCCAAGTTTGCTTCCTCAAAGAAGATTCGTTCATAATCAGCTACGCTCAATGCTTGACGCTGGTCTAGCAATTCTAAGCGATTTTTCTGCAATTGCTGTTCATAGCCTTCAACCAATTCCACACTGAAGAACTCAGATACAGCACCACTTCCGTAGCTATAGAGAGCAAGCTTGTCCCCTGCTTTGAGACTATCAGAATTTTCAAGAAGAGACAAGAGTCCTAAAAAGAGTGAACCCGTATAGATATTCCCAACCTTTTGGCTGTAAATAATGGACTCATCAAAGTGTTTTTGAAGTAAATCTTTTTTCTCTTGAGGTAGAGATTTGTCAAGAATTTTTTTCAATCCCTTGAGAGCTAGCTTTGGATAAGGCAAATGGAAACAAATAGCTTCAAAATCATTCAAGTCGCAATCATAACGCTTTTGGTACTCTTCCCAAGTCGTTTTTAAGCTATCCAAATACTGCTGTGTTGAGTAGACTCCATTTACAAATGGTGTCGTTGAATAATTTGGACGCCAAAAGTCCATGATATCACGAGTCTGCGCAACGTTATCGTTGTTGAAGACCATAACACGTGGATTTTGACTAATCAACATGGCAACACAACCTGCTCCTTGAGTTGGTTCCCCAGGAGTTTCGACACCATATTTTGCAATATCACTAGCTAGTACCAAAGACTTTTGATTTAGGAGAATTTTCTACGTGTAACTTAGCATAGTGAAGGGCCGCAGTTGCACCATAGCAAGCTTCTTTGATTTCAAAACTACGAGCAAAAGGTTGAATTCCAAGTAGACCGTGTACAAAAACCGCAGCCGCCTTACTTTGATCGACTCCAGATTCTGTCGCTACGATAACCATATCAATCTCTTGCTTCTCTTCTTCAGTCAGGATAGAATTTCCTGCACTGGCAGCCAAGGTAACAATATCCTCTGTTAAAGGAGCAATACTCAATTCTTTTAAAAGGAGTCCTTTACTCAATTTTTCAGGATCAGTCCCTCGAGCATCTGCTAAATCTTGTAATTTCAAAACGTATTGACTGGTCGCAAAACCAATCTTATCAATACCGATTGTCATATTTACCTCTATTTTTATCATTCATTGTAAAAATTCGTTCACCTCTATTTTATCATAATTGAGGTCAAATGAGCGAAAAAAGACTTGATTCCCCAAATCAAGTTCATTTCTATCGTCGTACTCACATCTCTTTCAGCCACTCTACCCACGAAAAAATCGATACTTAGCTAGCTCGATTCTTTTTGAGATAGTGATACAACTTCAGTACAACTGTCCCACTTGCCATTCCTATTGAAATAACAAGGGCCAACATCATCACCAACATTGCACTGGCAATGGCGTTTCTATAGTCGCCTGTCACAAAAAATGAAGTCGTTCGATAAGAGAGGTAACCCGGTACCAGCGGAGCCAAGATGGCCAAAGCAAACACAACTGCTGGTGTTTTGTAGATAATACTCATAATCTGGCTGATACAAGAACCAATTACAGCGGCAATAAAGGTCGCCAAAATAACATTAGTTGGCTCCTTGAGTATTAGATAGAGCAGCCAGATTGACATTCCCAAAACTCCACCAGGAATGAGCATGGAACGTTGGACGTTTAAAACTATTAAAAAAGTGATAATAGCTAGCAGACTAGCTAGAGCCTGCAATAAAAATGTTGTTAGAGTCATATTAGTTCATGAGTACGAGGGCGACAGAGGTGCCTGCCCCTAAAGCAAGGGTAACCAGCAAGGATTCAAACATCTTGCTCATACCAGAGTTAATGTGATTGGTCATAATATCTCTAACAGCATTAGTCAGAGCAATTCCCGGTACAAAAGGCATGACCGCACCTGCAATGACCAAATCAGCTGTAGAAGGAAAGCCAGAATAGCGCGCCCAAAATTGTGCAATCAAACCAAAAACAAGAGCACCTGCAAAAGCTGTCATAAAGGGAATACGAATAAATTTTTCTACGTAAAGAGAAAAGGTGAAAGCAAAGATGGTTGCTACTCCTGCACCAATGGCATCGTAGGCATTCCCCCCGAACATGATCGAGAAGAAGGGAGCACTAAGGGTCGCTGCAGCAGTTAGCTGAACATTGGTGTAGGGAGATGCCTTAGCATTTAATTGCTTGAGTTGAATAAAGGCTGTCTCTAAATCAAGCTGTCCTGATACAAGTTGCCGTGAAATCTGATTGACATCACACACCTTCTCAATATTATAAGCAGAGGAGGTTACTCGTTTCATTCGAGAGATATTTGTATTTTCAATGGAGAAAAAAATAGCTGCAGGCATGGCCAAAACATTACAATCCATGATGCCTTGTGAATGAGCAATTCGAATCATGGTGTCTTCGACACGATAGATTTCAGATCCATTGCGAAGCAGAATTGTTCCTGCTAACATAATGACATCAATGACTGCATTCAGTTTTTTTGATTCGTCCATGTTCCCCTCCTTTTTAAACTCCTTTTATTTTATCATAAATTTTAAGGAAAAAAAATCTTTGTCACAAAAACTGTGACAAAGATTGGTTAGTTATCTGTGTTATGTTCGTCCGCATGAGTTTGCGAAGACGAAGATGGTATTGTTGGGCCTTGTGATGGTACTGTATTGTCAGTTCTGTTAGTATTGCGTTGGCTTGAAGATGGGATAGAAGATGGGATAGAAGAAGATGATGGTGGTGTTTTCGGTTTATAAATAGAAATTTTAATACGAGTCGTACTTAAATCTATTTTTTCACCTGGTTTTGGACTTTGATCCAAAACGGTTTCTTCGACAGTTCCCTCAGGCGCTGTCATCACCTCTACTACCTCTATATTAGCCTCCTTCACACCAACAATTTGAATCAAGTTGTTCTTTGTAAATTCAAGACTTGAACCAATGTAGCCAGGCATAGAAACAGTTGTCACCTTTTTAGCAACAGTCAAAACAATAGGGGTCGCTTTGGTGAGATCATAGGTCGTACCTTCTGAGAGACTTTGTTTCAAAATCACCCCTGGTTCCCATTCACTGGACTCTTCTTCCTCAATCTTAATCAGATTTTCGGGAACTTTGTTCTCCTTCAACTCAGCAATGACATCTGTAGATTTCTTACCAATGTAATTACCAATCTTAAAGGATTGCTTACCAGTTGAAATAATCAGATTAATCTTACTTCCCTCTTTACGGCTACTACCTGCCCTCAGGATCCGTGCGAATGACACGACCTTTCTCCACTGTTTCACTAGCCTCAGTTTTTTCATCACCAACTTCAAAGTTTGCTTTCTTCAAGGTTTCCTTGGCCTCAGCAACTGTTTGACCTGCTACATTTGGAATATCAACAGTTGCTGGTGTTTTGGATAAAATCCAGACAAGGGAAGCCAGAAACCAATACGAAAGCTTGCTAAGAGAACTAGATAACGTCGCCTTTAAAAGCGACGTTTTTTTCACTGGTTTTTTTCCAGCGGCTCTTTCTGCAGCAACCTCTGGATTGACTCTAGCAGTCTGAGAAATTTCTGGCTGTGGTTGAACCTTTAGGAATCGATGTTAAAGGTTGTCTGAGGAACTTTTTGGCAAGGTCTTGGTATCTGCCTTTACTAGCATCATCAAAATACAAGTTTAGGTTCATTTCTGACGGTTATAAGATAGACTGCTCAGATAAAGTCAACATACATCTCTGAAACCGACTTTGGTATCGATCAGTCAATTTTTTAGCTGTCGCCTTTGATAACCACATTCTCCAAAGCTTGGGGAACAGATGGGTTTTCAGCGATAACTGACGAAGTGGTTTTCTGGAAATGCTGGAGTGCGATGGTTACTGCACTATCGCCATCATATGGGATATGTCCTGTCAGCATTTCGATAGAAAGATAATCCCCATGGCATAGATGTCACTTTGGACCGTTGCTTTAGAACCACGAGCCTGCTCAGGTGACAAGTAGTGAACAGAACCCAACATAGAGTTGGTCTGAGTCAGACTGGTCTCTGCAAAGGCTACGGCAATCCCAAAGTCCGTCACCTTAGCCGTTCCATCAAGAGTTAAAAGAATGTTTTGAGGTTTTAAGTCACGATGGACAATACCCTTTAGTGTGCGCTAAACGCATAGCTAAGAGAATCTGACCCCATGATACGGACAGCTTCTTCATTTGATAGAGGGATAGTGTTCTTTGATATAGCGTTTGAGATCAAGACCGGCCACATATTCCATAGCCAGGTACTGTTGACCGTCCTCTTCGCCGATATCCGTTATCCGAACGATATGGGGATGATCTAAGTCAGCCATTGCACGCGCTTCACGCTGAAAACGAGCAACAGCAATAGGATCAGTCTGGTAGTTAGTCCTTAGGACCTTTACAGCTACCTCTTCCCCGTCTAAAATCAAATCCTTGGCCAGGTAGACATCCGCCATACCTCCACGGCCAATTTGTTTGATAATCCGATACCGCCCGGCAAAAATCTTGCCGATCTGGATCATAGTGCCGCCTCCTCCTCAATCGAAACAAGGGCAACTGTAATATTATCAAGCCCTCCGGCATTGTTTGCAAAGCGTACCAAAGTGGCTGCCTTATCATCAAGCGAGATATCACTGGTGACAATATCACAGATTTCACTAGCTGAAATCATATTTGTCAGACCATCGCTATTGAGCAAGAGATAGTCTCCTGCTTCCAAGCTGACAATTCCTAAAGTCAGGTTGAATTTCGTCTTTTTGTCCGATAGATTGGGTGATAATATTTTTTTGTGGATGCGCTTCTGCCTCTTCTGGTGTCAGTTGACCTGCCTTGAGCAATTCGTTAACCAAGGAATGATCACTTGTCAGTTGACGGTACTCTTCCCCTCGAATAAGACCGATTCTAGAATCTCCGATATGGGCATAAATTGCCTGAGTTCCGATAACTGCAAGAGCTTCTGAGGGTTGTCCCCATTCCCTTGTAGGCTTCATCTCGTCCCCAGTTGATAAATCTTTTGATTTTCAATTTCTAGGTAGTGGGCAAACCATTCGCGAACTTCATTGACCGTGTCAATCTGAGTATCCACCCAGGCAACACCTAAATCCGTAACTGCCATCTCACTGGCAATATTTCCTGCGCGATGACCTCCCATCCCGTCAGCCAAGAGAATCATTGTACAACCTGCTCGGTTGACAAAAAGATTGACATAGTCTTGATTATTTGTACGCTTCTGACCCACATCTGTTAATAATGAAATCTCCATTGTGTCAGTTCCTTCCTAATTGGATATCTTACGAAATTGGCTGATGAAGAATCCATCACTTCCGTATAATTCTGGAGTAATAAGGATACAGCCATCTTTTAGAATATCCTTGCATTCGTGATCTAGTTTAACCTGCTCGAACTCGGGATGACTTTCTAAAAATGATTGAACCACTTGAAAGTTCTCTTCCGAGACAATAGTGCAGGTACTATAGGTTATTATACCACCTTTTCGTAGTGTTTGACAAACACTACCTAATATTTCCAGCTGAATTTCCTGTAATGACGCGAAATCTGCCGTTTCTTTATTGTATTTGATATCTGGTTTTCGACGCAATAGACCAATCCCTGAACAAGGAGCGTCTACTAAAATCTTATCAAATTGGTCCTTGCCAAAAAACTCATGCACTTTTCGTGCATCCAGTTTATGCGTTTGAACACGATCCGCTACACCTAAACGCTGAGCATTTTCTTGAATCAAATTGAGTTTATGATCATAGAGATCTAGAGCCGTTACCTGACCTGTCGATAGGTAAGAGGCAATATGGGCTGTTTTCCCACCTGGAGCTGCACAGGCATCCAAAACCTGCTCATCTCCTTGCAAATCCAATGTTGGCGCAACCAACTGACTAGACTCATCCTGGATAGTAATAGCCCCCTCAGCAAACAAATCATGGCTTGCAAAGTGCCCTTGCTCCTTGACCAGACTAGAAGCTGATAGGGCAGAATCACTTGCATCAAGCAAAGCTTTAATTTCCTCTTTTCGACTCAAATCAGTCACTCGGATACTGGCTTTGTTACGCTGGAGTAGACTTTCAAAAATCGCTTGAGCTCGCTCTTCCCCGTATTCTTCCTTTAGCTTAGAAATCAACCAAACTGGTAAAGAGTAGGCGATGGAATCACGCTTGTTTTTGCGCTTGATAGAGGCAATATCTGGCAAACCTTCTCGCAAGATACGGCGAAGGACGGCATTGACCAATTTTTCGCTACCTTTTTTTCGAAGTTTAGCCAGTTCCACCGCTTCATTGACTACTGCATGGTCAGGAAGCTTATCCAAGTATTGGAGTTGATAGACGCTCATGAGAAGCAGAACATAGAGCCAGCTATCTAGCTTATCTCTATCCTCAATAAAGTGAGAAATGTACCACTCCAATGTAAGTTTTCGAGCTACAGTACCATACACAAGCTCTGTCACCAAACCCTTATCTGCAGCTGACAGTTGACTTCCCTTGAGATGTTTATTTAAGGCGATATTGGAGTAAGCTTGTTGGATAAAGACATCCTCCAATACCTCTAGGGCTATACTTCTAGCCGTTTCTACTTTAGTCACCAAATCGTTCTCCTACTGCCAAAGTTCGTCCCACACCGTTGAGGAAGGAAGCAATGTCCATCTTAGGTTTCCCTGCTGGTTGAACTTGTTTGAGTGATAGAGCTCCTTCTGCCGTTGCGACGATTAATTCTTTCTTACCGATGGAAAGAATCTCACCCGGATTCCCCTTCCCTTCTACAGGCTGAGCTTCATAGATTTTGAAGCGTTCTCCCTTGAGGAAGGTATGAGCAACTGGCCATGGATTCATCCCACGGATTTGGTTAAAGAGTTGACGATTGGTCTTGTTCCAATCTAGTTTTTCCTCCTCAGGTTTGATATTTGGTGAGAAAGTTACTTGGCTTGGGTCTTGCGGTTGAGGCTGAATTTCACCAGCTATATAAGCAGGTAGAGTATCCAAAAGCAAATCACGCCCAACAATGGCCAATTTTTCAAACAAAGTTCCAACATTGTCCTCATCAGTAATGGGAATACTGCGACGAGAAATCATATCTCCTGCATCCATTTCCTTGACCATTTCCATAATGGTTACTCCTGCTTCCTTATCACCTTGAATCAAGGCATAATGAATGGGAGCACCACCACGGTGTTTAGGAAGGAGCGAAGCATGAACATTGACTGCAAAATCCATGCTATCAAGGAGTTTACTTGGGAGAAATTGTCCAAAAGCTGCAGTCACAATCCCGTCAGCACCCAAATTCATGATAGCTTCCATTTCTGAACTACCCGATAATTTTTCTGGTTGGTAGATAGGTAGGCCTGCCTCTTTGGCAGCTTGTTTCACTGGAGTTTCCTGGATAACTTTTTTACGGCCGACAGCACGATCTGGCTGAGTTACAACCGCTACAATCTCGTAGCGGTCATCTGACAAAAGCCCCTTTAAAACAGTTGCTGAAAAATTGGGAGTTCCCATAAAGATTAGTTTTGTCATCTTTTCTCCTTCTATAAAAATTGTTGCGGTTCGTGGTCAATACTGAGACGAAGTTCGCTATTTTCACGTTCTTGAGTTAGGGCTAAGACCTGATTAAGGGTTGAAGCTAACTCATCTTCTAAACGGTATTTAATCAAAATTTGGTAATGATAGAGGTTATGCGTGCGAGCGATAGGTTTTGGTGTTGGTCCTAGAATCACACTAGTATCCGATAAACCTGACCGCAAAATCTCCATGACTTGATAAGCACGTCTAAGAACCTCTTCTTCTTTCTTATGAGACAAGGTAATTCCAATTGTGAAATAATAAGGTGGATAACCCAACTGACGTCTGATGCCCATTTCATAGGCATAAAATCCTTCATAGTCCTGATCCTTGGCAAAGCGAATAGCATAGTGCTGAGGATTGTAAGACTGGATCAAGACCTGCCCAGCTTTTTCAGCTCTTCCTGCTCGTCCTGCCACCTGGGTCAAGAGTTGGAAGGTTCTCTCAGAAGAACGGAAATCAGGCAGGTTCAAGGCTGTGTCCGCATTGAGAACACCAACCAAGGTCACATTTGGAAAATCCAAGCCCTTGGCAATCATCTGGGTTCCCAGAAGAATATCCGCTTCACCCTTGCCAAACTGCTCAAGAAGTGCTTGGTGACTGCCCTTTTTACGAGTTGTATCCACATCCATGCGTAGAATGCGTGCCTCTGGAAAGAGTTCAGCTAGCTCATCGTAGGCTTTCTGAGTTCCTGTTCCATAGTAACGAATACTGCGACTCTGACAGTTTGGACAGACATGAGGAATTTCCTTAGAAAAACCACAATAATGACAATTCATAGTCTTAGTATCCATGTGCAGAGTAAGAGAAATATCGCAGTTGGGACAGGTATCAACAGTCCCACATTCCCGACACATAACAAAGCTAGAATAGCCACGGCGGTTGAGCATGAGAACCACTTGCTCTTTTTTATCCAGTCGATCTTGTATTGCCTCAATCAGAGGTGGTGTAAAGTTTGACGTTTCATTTTGCCCAATATAATCACGGAAGTCAATCAGTTGAACTTCAGGAATACTTGCTAAAGGATTGGCACGTTGTGTCAGGCGCAGATGTTGATAAACGCCTTTTCCAGCACGCGCACGACTTTCTAGACTCGGTGTCGCAGAACCAAGGACTAATGCTGCTTGATTGTACTGTGCTCGTAAAAGAGCCACATCCCTAGCATGATAACGCGGATTGCTATCTTGCTTGTAGCTGGCCTCATGCTCTTCATCGATAATGATAACACCTAGATTTTTTAAAGGTGCAAAAATAGCCGAGCGAGCCCCAACGACTACCTGAGCATCTCCACGCTCCACCTTGCGCCATTCATCGTACTTTTCACCATTGGACAAGCCTGAGTGAAGAATGGCTACTTTATCACCAAAACGAGCAATAAAGCGCTCTGTCATTTGAGGTGTCAGAGAGATTTCCGGAACTAGAACAATCGCTGTTTTTCCCATATCCAAGGCACCTTGGATAATCTGCAAATAAACCTCAGTTTTCCCACTTCCAGTGATTCCTTGAAGAAGAAAGGGAGGATGTTTCTTTCCAATCGCTTCAATAATCGCCTCACAGGCTTGTTTTTGCTCTGGGTTTAACTCTAAGGCTTGATTTGACTCGATTCCTTCAAAGTAAGCAGCTGAGCGTTGAACTTCCTTTTGAAGAATCGTCAAAGCACCCTGTTCCACAAAGAAATTGACTTGTTCCCGTGAGTAATGTTCTAACAAAGTAGCTAAAGGAACTGTTTCAGGATGTACTAATAAATATTCTCGCAGTTCCAATTTCTTCTTAGCACGATTTGAGATTTCTAGTTTTTCTAAATGATTAAGATTCACTTCAACCCAAGACTGCGTCTTAACTTTCTTCTGATCCACAGCCTGGTACTCTAGTTTCAAAAGCCCTTTCCGAGTCAATTGCATCATCTCAGCCTGCTTTTCTAGGTCAAGAGATGAAAATGCTAGAGACTCCTGCGAACCAAACAAACGGTCTCTATCTTTCTGACTCAAGCCTTCCAGAGGATAGAGGATCTTATCATAGCTAGAATTCAAAAATCCTGGAAGCATAGCTTTTAGAATAGAAATCTTGTATGAAAAAACTGACTTACGTAGTTCTTCGGCCAACCAGAGTTGTTCCTCTGTTAAAACAGGAGAAAAGTCCAGCACCTCGGCAATTTCTTTCAAATCTTCGTCTGCCACATCTGCATCAGATTGAGACTCCAACCCAAGAACAATTCCCTGAATCAAGCGATTGGCCTTCCCAAAAGGCACATGAACCCGCATACCAACTTCCAGCATGTCTACAAATTCCTCAGGGACCTTATAACTGTATGGTTGGTCCGTCTGCATCAAGGGAACATCCACAATGATTTTTGCAATAGCCATATCCTCACCTCCTTCTCTTCTTAAATCCTTTTAATTGATTGAGTATTCTTGCAATAGAAAAAATAAGATTGAGTCCCCCCAACCTTAAATTTTTTCACCTTCTTCTTTTTCTTTCGCGATTTGCTCTTTAATTTTCTTTTCTTCTTCTTCTTTCAATCGTCTTTCTTCTTCGATACGACGACGAACAGCTTCGCGTTTCCCTTCTGGATCTGGGTGGATGGTTACATTCCCAGATTCAATTTCTTCCAGGGCACGAAGAGTCGATTTTTCAGATTTAAATTCTTGAGTAGCAGGTGCTCCAGCTTCTAATTCATGAGCACGCTTTGCTTCCAAGATGACGAGTGAATATTTTGATGGTACCTTGTCAAGTAAGGTATCAATAGAGGGTTTAAGCATCATTTGTTTGTACCTGTTTTCTAAATTTTATCGAATAGTCGGAGACTTTGGTAGCATATCCTGATAATGACCAATCACGCGGTCTACACGGAAATGTTCAGCTTCAATGACACGTTTCACACGCTCGGCAGCTAAAGGAACATGGTCATTTACAATAGCGTAGTCATACTCACGCATCAAAGCAATTTCTTCCTTGGCTTTTTCGATACGCTGAGCAATCACTTCTGCACTATCTGTACCACGGCCTACGAGACGGTCTTGCAATTCTTCCAAATCTGGTGGTGTTAAAAAGATAAAGACCGCATCTGGAACTTTTTTCTTAACCTGGAGAGCTCCCTGCACTTCAATTTCAAGAAAGACATCGATTCCCTTATCAAGCGTTTCATTAACATAAGTCAGAGGAGTTCCATAGTAGTTACCCACATACTCTGCATACTCTAACATTTGCCCTTGACGGATCAACTCTTCAAATTCCTCACGTGTACGGAAGAAATAATCAACACCATCTACCTCGCCTGGACGTTGTGCTCGTGTCGTCATAGATACTGAATATTGAAATTGATTATCAGAACTCTCAAAAATTTCTCGTCTAACCGTTCCTTTCCCAACTCCAGAAGGACCTGAAAAAACGATTAGTAAGCCACGGTCTGCCATGATGTCTCCTTTGGATAGTTTGTGAAATGGCTCGAAAATTTCTGTAAGATTATATGTCTAAAGCCATTTCTGCACACTACAATCTTTCTATCTAGTGTAACAAAAAAGCAGTAATTTTTCAACTGCTCTTTCTTATTTATTTTGCATAATCAACTGCACGAAGTTCACGAATCACGGTTACCTTGATATTTCCTGGGTAATCGAGGTTGCTTTCGATTTTCTCACGAACTTTGTGAGCCAAGATTGTGACCTTGTCGTCCTTGATTTGACCTGGATTTACCATGATTCGGATTTCACGACCTGCTTGAAGGGCAAAGCTATTTTGAACTCCTTCAAAGCTATTAGCGATTTCTTCTAAATCATGGAGACGTTTGATGTAGCTTTCAAGTGATTCGCTACGAGCTCCTGGACGGGCTGCGCTCAAGGCGTCCGCTGCAGCAACGAGAACTGCAATCACACTTTCAGGTTCTACATCTCCGTGGTGACTAGCAATCGTGTTAATCACAACTGGATGCTCTTTGTACTTGCGAGCTAATTCAGTACCAATCTCAACGTGGCTACCTTCTACTTCTCGGTCAATGGCTTTACCAATATCGTGAAGGAATCCTGCACGACGAGCGAGAGCCGCATTTTCACCAAGTTCACTAGCCATGATACCAGCCAACTTAGCAACTTCAATCGAGTGACGCAAGACATTTTGTCCGTATGAAGTACGGAACTGCAAACGACCCATGATCTTCATTAAGTCTGGGTGAAGGTTTGGTGCTCCGATTTCATAAGCTGCAGCCTCACCATATTCACGGATTTTATTGTCAATCTCTAGACGATTTTTCTCAACTAACTCTTCGATACGAGCTGGGTGAATACGTCCATCCTTAAGCAAGGTTTCCATCGTCATACGGGCAATCTCACGGCGGATAGGATCAAAACCTGACAAGGTTACCACTTCTGGCGTATCATCAATGATGACATCAACCCCTGTCAAACTTTCAAAGGTACGAATGTTACGACCTTCACGTCCAATGATACGACCTTTCATGGTATCATCAGGCAGATGAACCGTAGAGTTTGTAGATTCAGCTACATACTCACCAGCAATTCTCTGCATAGCTTGAGCCAAGATATCCTTGGCTAACTTATCTGAACGTTCCTTAACTTCTTGCTCAGCCTCACGAATGCGACTAGCAATTTCCTTAGTCAAGTCTTCTTCTGTTTGGGCTAAGATAATATCTTTCGCCTCTGACTGTGTCAGACTTCCGACACGCTCTAGTTCAGCTTGCTTTTGCTTTTCAATTTCCTCTAGTTGCTCTTCACGTGCATCAAGGTTTTTTGCTCTATCAGAAATACTTTGTTCTTTTTGTTCAAGTGTTTTTTCTTTGTTCGTCAAATTATCGTCTTTACGGTCAAGGCTCGTAGCTCTCTCCGTCAAACGACTTTCGATTTGCTTGAGTTCTTGACGCTCTGACTTAAATTCAGCGTCCACTTCTTCGCGGTATTTTCTGGCTTCTTCTTTAGCCTCCAATAGTGCTTCTTTTTTAAGGGATTTGCTTTCGCTTTTAGCTTCATTGATTAATAAATCCGCTTCACGCTCAGCTTGTCCTCGTAAATTAGTTGCTTCTTGTTCAGCATTTAAAAGCATCAACTCTGCAGCCTCTTGTGATGATTTCATCTTGACTGAGATGCTGACATATCCAATGACTAAACCAATGATGACGGCAAAAACAACTATAACAATTGTCATAATTTCCATGTTTTTACCTCAATTTATTTGTTTATCTGAATGACATGCATTCTTATACATTTTACCACAAAAAAATATTTTTAACAAACCTTAAATGGAAGTTGTTTTAGTTATTTTTAGGAGCATATCTTCATTTTCCTTAGTAAAATAAGCTTCTTAAACCTAACTATTTTTTTAAAGAATTTTTTTGCAAAAAACAAGAAAAAAGTCCACTTCAAAGTAGACTTAGTTTGTTTCGATTCTGATTGGCACTCTGCCAAAATTTTGTTCTGCGATACTCGGGTGTCCCAGCTGATAAATTTGGTCTGCCTTTTGAGTCATAGCATCCCAGGGTTCTTTACCGATTCGGCTGACTAGATGGACCTGCTCTTTGAGAGCTTTAAGGTGTTGTCTGCCTTTTTCGGTAAAACCAAGGATGTGAATACCTTCTGGCAAGTCACTTTCTCTGGCCTGGACCAAGATATAGGTCAAGAGGCGTCGCACACGCGCCTTGGTGTAGCGTTTGGTAGCCACTAACTCAACCAATTCTTCAATAGATTTTGCTATTTTGATGGCTTCCTTAATGCGCACCTCCATTTCTTGATTGACCTGATAAATAGTATTTAAATCTGGATTTGACAAGATTTGATAGCGAAGCAAGGAAAAATAGTTATCCCAACTCACCTTACTCGTCTGCTCAAAAAGAGTAACAGAAGGCATAAAGCGTTCTAAGAAATCTTGGTCTGATTGATGCTGTCGGATGGCTGTCGCCGAGGCAAAGTCCACATCTTTGTCCACAGAATGGTAACCCGCTCCCTGACGCTTGATTGGATGAAGTTTGATGTCTCGCCCCGCAACTGCCTTGGCGTAGGCAAGAGCTAAGACATGATTTGGCGTATCACCCGAAAAATCAAGACCTGCAAATTCCTTCCACATAGCTTGGGTTTTCTGAGGGTAGGAGAGTGAATCAGGTAGATTGTCCACAAAATTCTCCATCTCTTGACCACACTCTGCGTATAAGTTAGCAATTTTCTGGTAATCTAGAACTTCCTCTGTCCCAAAAGCTAGGCTGTCAATTCCTAACTGCGCCAAGATATCTACTGCTCCTTGTCCAAAGAAATCCGCTGCTTGTACACTGACTAAAAAGGGCAATTCTACTACCAGGTCTGCGCCATTCTCCAGTGCCATCTGGGCCCGAGTCCACTTATCTACAATAGCAGGCTCGCCTCTCTGCATGAAATTCCCAGACATGGCAACGATTTTCAGGCCCTCAGCCTGATCCAGCAGGTATTTGTGGCCATTATGAAAAGGATTGAACTCTGCGATAATACCTGTAATGGTCATGATATTCTCCTACTTCTGCGCGACAAAAAACCAACGGGTGCTGGTTTCTGTAGGCTCCTTATCCTCAAAGTCAGCATAAAGCTTGAAGGACTTAAAACCAGCCTGTTCCAACAAAATATCATAGGTCAATACTTCGTAAGTTCGTTCCTCATGTACCTCATCATGACGACTAAAGGAACCATCCGCTTCCTTGATAAAAAAGGTCAACTCATGCACGATGGAGTGAGGAGCAACGTCCTCATAGGTATCCCAAAGCATGGCAAAGTCTTCCGCATTTTCATGGTAAGAATAGCCTGGGAAGACCTCATCTGTCTGGTAAGTCGAATGCACATCAAAGATGAAGACCCCATCTTCATTGAGGGCATTATAGACTTCTTTAAAGACATCCCCGACTTCAACTTCATCCTGCATGTAACAGATTGAGTCCGAGTAGCAAGTCACAAAATCGTATTTCCCCGCCTTGGACAAATCCAGCATATTGCCTTCAATAAAATCAATCTTTTGCTTGGCTGAAGCCGCTCTCTTCTCAGCAATCTTCAACATATCCGCACTCAAATCAAGCCCAGTCACATCAAAGCCTGCTTGAGAAAAGCGCACAGACTGGATCCCTGTCCCACAAGCCAATTCCAAGAGTTTCTTTCTCTCCTTAGTCATAGGCAAATGACGAAGGGAAAAATCCGTCCATTTATCGTATAAACTATCATCCATGACTGCATCATAAACAGCCGCAAAAGTTTCATAAGTAGGCATAATTAAGTTACAAAGAGCGTCCCTGGCAAATACCACTCGCCCTTTACCTTTCAATCAATTTTTCTAAAAAAAGTAAATAAAACCCAGTTGACTGCAACTGAGTTCAATTGTAACGCTATAGTCTTTTCGTTTGCTTTTAGTACTAGGCAACGAATTGCAGGCATAACTAGAGTTAGGCAAAATGAGTTAACGCCGTAATAAAAGATAAAGGAAAAGACTATAAGGTTTCAGATAAATCTACTGATTCTGCCTCATGCCATAGTTTTTCTAGGTTATAGTGGGCACGCATTTCTTCTGAGAAGATATGCACTACGACACCACCAAGGTCAAGTAAGACCCAACCACCAGCTGCATCGCCTTCAACGTGACTACCTTTAAAGCCAGCTTGGGCTACTTTTTCACGGATATTTTCAGCGATAGCATCCAACTGACGGCTATTCATTGAGCTCGTGATGACAAAGTAATCTGTCACACTGGTCAATTCTTGTACATCAAGTGCGAGAATGTCCTCGGCACGTTTCTCATCAGCCGCTTTCACGACTAGTTCTAGTAATTCTTTTTCGTTCATTTAGTCCTCTTTCAAATAGTGCACATAGGCGTTATAGGTTTCAAGGGTTTGGGGATAGATGGGAAATCCCTGGTGAGCCAAATGTTCCACAGTGCGAGCTGTTTCATAAGCTACTGCCTTATTGAGCGATTGCTCAGCAATCTCACGCGCCTGGTCCACCCCTGGAAAGGCACGATTGTGCTCGATGTAGTCTGCGACGTAGATAACCTTATCAAGGTCCGTCATCTGACCAGCTCCAACTGTGTGGATTTCTATTGCACGCAAAATTTCAGGATCTTTCAAATCCAAATCTTCCTGAATCTTGTAGATACCGACCATACCATGCCAGACATTATTGCCCCAGTTTTTAAGATCCGAGTCAAGTTGATAACGATCTATCAAGTCTAAAAATTCTTGATCTGATAGCTTTTTAGCATAGTCATGAAGGAGACCAGCTAATCCAGCCTTTCTCAACATCTACACCAAAGCGCTGAGCCAATTCCATGGCTGCACGCTCGACACCCTAGACAGTGAGTTAGGCGTTTCTCAGGGTAGAAGCTCTGCCATTTTCTTCCAACAATTCTTCACGCGAACAGTTGATATAGTCTTCGTATGCCATCAGTAAAGCCCTTCTTTCTCGATATAGTCTAGCACTGGTTTTGGGTAGGAGAAAGTTAGGTGTTCGTCCTTGGGCGATGAAATCACGTACCATACTGGATGAAATATCCATAAGAGGCACATCCACCCAAATCACTGGATAAGAAGTCCCAGCCTTGTATCGTGGTCGCTGAACTCCTACAAACTGAACGAGGTCGACCAGTTCATCAATTCTATACCACTTAGGCAGATAGTCTACCATATCGGCACCGATGATAAAGTAATAATCTGTATCTGGATTCTTCTCTGTTAGAAGCTTCATGGTGTCGTAGGTGTAGGAAATACCCTTACGCTCTAGCTCAATAGTCTCAATAGCTAAACCTTCGATTCCATCGATAGCCAATTCAAGCATCTTGAGGCGGTGGTGTTCAGAAATGGTTTCCTTTTTGTCTACGTGAGGCGGTTGATACTCAGGCATGAGCAGAACTTGATCCAATCCCAACTGCTGACGCACTTGGTCTGCCACGATAAGATGGGCATTGTGAACAGGGTTAAAATTTCCCCCTAAGATTCCAACTTGCTTGCGTTTTTTATCCTTGATTTCTGGCTCTAACTCCACTTTTGTAAAGGGAGTTAATAATTCGATTGCCATAGGCTAATCTCCTTTAGTCTTCTGTAAAAACAGTTTGGGAGTATATTTTTAGATTTCTTTTACTTTTTTAGAAATCTTACGATTTTCTTTCTTGCTTGATTGTTTATACAAAATCAAGATACGGCCAATTTTTTGGACTGTATCCACACCGATTTCTTCTTCCAAGATTTCAGCTACTTCGTGGATGTTTTCATCTGTATTTTGCAAGAGTGTAACCTTGATCAATTCGCGGGCATCCAGTGCCTGACGGACGCTGGTTTTGATTTGGTCGTTGAGTCCGTTTTTCCCGATTTGGATGATGGGTTTGAGGGTGTGTGCCTGGCTGTTGAGGAAGGCACGTTGTTTTGATGTTAATGACATATTCTTTCTTCCTTTTTTGATAGTTATTTTAGGTGGTGGGGGACGGTCGGAACTAATTTCCCAAAGATTTCATCTTTGAAAAACGGATTTCCTGACCTCACAATTGAGCCTAGGTCTCAATTGTGCCCCTTGCCAATCTATAGATTGGCAATCACACCACGGCAATAACTATCTTTTTATGAGCTCACTTTGTTCGCTCAGTGATTTTAGTTTAAATAATTGCTTTTCGTGTGACGACGGCGACGCCTTCTGGTGCCCAGACTGCGACTTTGGCGATTCCTGTTACGCGGATCCAGCCTAATCCTGAGATGACTAGGTCTGTCTTATCCTTGATGGTAAATACATGTTGGACTAGTTTTGGAAAGTCTTCTTTTTCCTTGGTATTTGGTGGCGTCAGAAGAGTTCCAAGGTGCTTATCGTAAAAAGCGCTAGCCCCTTCTAGCTTGGTACGATGAAGTTTGAGTTCATTGTCAAAGAAAGCTGTAAATCCTTGCTTTTCTCCTGCAATGAAATCAAAGCGTCCCAAGCCACCTAAAAATAGGGTTTGTTCAGGGTTTAGCTGATAGGTTTTTGGTTTGATTTCCTTTTTAGGGCTAACATATTTGAGGTTTTTAGCTGTCAAGTAGTGGGCCATCTGATGACGATGGATAATCCCCGGTGTATCATAGATATAAGAACCATCATCAAGTGGAATTTCAATCTTATCCAAGGTTGTTCCTGGGAAACGTGACGTTGTGATGACATTCTGGTCACCCGTAATTTCCTGGATAATAGCATTGATAAGGGTTGATTTCCCCCACATTGGTAACACCAACTACGTAAACATCACGACCCTTACGGTAGTGCTCAATTTTATCAATGACTTCCTTGATAGCATGCTTATTTTGTGCAGAAGTCAAGACAACATCGACTGGACGAAGACCCTCCTCATGGGCACGTTCCATAAGCCATTGGCTAATCTTGCCTGGTTTAACTGACTTAGGGAGGATATCTTTTTTATTCCCAACCAAGAGCACATCATTACCTGACACAAAGCGTGGCAATCCTGGGATAACAGAGCCATTGAAGTCAAAGATATCAATGACATTTACTACCAAGGCATCGCTATCTCCAACATCGTGCAAGAGTTTGAGGAAATCATCATCCGTTAACTGAACATCAGTGATTTCATTGTAGTGACGAAGACGGAAACAACGCTGGCAATAAACTTCTCCAGTTTCCAAACCTTTTTCAAGTGCTGACTGAGGTGTAAAACCTAAACCAGTCTTATCTTCCGTCTGAATGATTGCTCCACAACCAATACAGAGAATTTCTTCCATAATTAGATTCCTTTTTTATATGTAATCGGTCCGTACTTTTCAGCGATTTTTCTCATCACACGACGCTCACGCGCTCGGTTAATCTGAGTCTTAATAGAGTCGTGCTGGACCAAGGGTTTAACCAAAATCGAACGAATACCTGCTCGATGGGCTGCTCGAATATCCGTCATTAGCTGGTCGCCTACCATGACCACTTGGTCTTTTTCATAGTGGAAATGTTTCATGGCACGGTTAATTCCTAAAGTAAAGGGCTTCAGTGCCCAATAAACATAGTCAATATCAAATTTTTCAACTGCTCGTTTGACACGTTGGGAGTATTGTTAGATACCACAATGATACGTATCCCAGCATCGCGCAGATCATGTAACCATTGCTTCATCTCTACTGTTCCATCTGGATTATTCCAAGCAATCAAGGTATTATCCAGATCTACCAAAACAGCCTTGATGCCCTGCTCCTGCAGGCTTTGAACTGTCAAATCATAAACTGCTTCCACAGCAAAGTCTGGCATGTAGTTTTCAATAGCCATTTTGACTCCTTTTCTTAACTTATTTTTGCAATTTTTTTGAGAAAATGGGATAGAACAAGCCACAAGGCAGCACTAGCCAAAGTAATATAAATCCATGCATGCTTATCCTCCATAAATGGAAGAGGAACATTCATCCCGAAAAATCCTGTGATAACCGCAAGCACGGCCAATAAAACTGAAATGATGGTCAAGGTTGTCAAGTTATCATTCAGATTGTTGTTTAGGATATTATTGTAAGATCCTGAGAGTTGTTGTAAAACCTGGGAAATCAAATCTGTCATGGACACCAACTGATGAGCTTCAATCATAGCATCATCAAACTGCTCTTTTTCTATTTCATTCAAACGACGATAGAGGGCATGCCCTTGGATATGTTCAAGCAAGATACGGTTTTGCTTGGCAGCTGCCGTTAGATAAACCATACCTGTCTCCAAGTCGGAGAGGGCAAAGAGATTTTTCTTGGTTGTTCTCTGACGAAGCAAACCATTGACTTCATCCTTGCTCTTATCCATCTTCTCAATAATTGGATAATAGGCGTTACTAATGATTTCTAGACTGGCAAAAAGAAATTTGTAAATAGAAAGCGACTCATGGCTATCCAGATAAGCTAACATCTGATCAATGACATAAGCATTCTTATGGTTGCTGATGGTAATCATTCGTTGTTTTTCCACGATAAAGGTCATAGGAATGGCTTCATAGTATTCCTTGTCCCTTTCTAAGTCAAGAACGTTGTAGATAAAGGTCACTGTCCCATTTTCACGGTTATAATCCATGTGGGCTCGTTCGTTTCTATCCAGCGCATATTCGATGGTTTCTTTATCCAATCCATAGATTTCTGATAGGTCTTCAAGATTTTTGATGATTTCCACATCTAGATTAATCCAGGTACAACCATTCCCTAACTGCTTATCTAAAAACATCGTTTCTCCTTTACCAAACTCCTTCTATTGTACCATAAATCAGGTAAAATTTCAGTCCTCGTCTTTTCTTGAAAAATTGCTCACAACGGTAATATTGCGGTTAGGAACAAAGTGAAGGGCTTGATCGTCACTTCTCAGTTGAGTCGTTCGAATTCCAACACTGACAACTTTACCTGATACGGTAATCGGACCATTGGTCAAAACAACCTCATCTCCCACATCCAACTGACGTTCAAAGAGAATAAAGAAGCCGTTAATGACGTCTGATAGAAAGCCTTGTGCTCCCATACCGATAGCCACCCCAGCAATTCCTGCACCTGCAAGCAAGCTAGAGACAGGTAAACCTAGAATGGATAAAATACAATAAATCAAAAAGAAATAAAGTGTGTAGTTGAAAATATTTTCAAGCAAACGAGAAATGGTCTTTTGTCTACCAGCATCTCGATTTGAAAACTTAAGTGAAGGTTTAACAATCTTTCCTACAGCGACATGGAGGAACTTTTTAGCTATATAAAATAGAAGGATAAGAAGTAGAAGAGAAATCACCTTGGTCAAAATAGTCTCTAAAACAGTTGTTAGATCTAATTTATCCAGATAACGTTGAAAAAAATTCTTGCATATAAAACTCCTTTTTCTTTTCATTATACCACAAATCTATCAAGCCATTATTTTCATAAATATTCATTCATTTTATGTAAATTTACAACTGACTTGCTTTTTCAAGCATATTTATACTATAATCATAAACAATACACAGTAAGGAGACCTCTATGAAAAGAATCATTCTGCTTGGAATAAAACAAATCTTATCAAAAGAATAGGGTTCGGAATGATCATCGGGGCTATCCTCGGCCTATTCGTTCCCAATGTCTCCGGAATCGATTTACTTGGAGATTTATTTGTAGGAGGTCTCAAGGCTATTGCTCCTATCCTGGTCTTTGCCCTCGTTGCTAACGCCCTCTCTCAACACCAAAAAGGCCAAGATAGTAATATGAGAACGGTCATTTTCCTCTATTTACTTGGAACTTTTGCTGCGGCTCTTGTGGCGGTTATGGCCAGCTTTCTCTTTCCTGTTCAGATTGTCTTAAGTAGCGCTAGCACTGAAGTTTCTCCTCCAGATGGTATCGGTCAAGTGCTTAGCAATCTCCTACTAAAAGTCGTAGACAATCCTGTCAATGCGCTTATTCAAGCTAACTATATAGGGATTCTATCTTGGGCTGTGGTTTTCGGGATCGCCATGAGAGAAGCCAGCAAGACGAGTAAAGAGCTCCTCAAAACAATGGCCAGCGTTACTTCAAAAATTGTTGAATGGATTATTAACCTTGCGCCCTTTGGTATCCTGGGCTTGGTCTTCAAAACCATCTCAGACCAAGGTATCGCTAGTTTAGCAAATTACGGAATCCTACTCGGACTTTTGATTGCCACTATGATTTTCGTTGCCCTAGTGATCAATCCTCTGATTGCTTTTCTCTTTATCAAGAGAAATCCTTATCCTCTAGTCTGGAAATGCTTGCGTATCAGTGGTGTCACCGCCTTTTTCACACGTAGCTCTGCAGCCAACATCCCAGTCAATATGAAACTCTGTAAAGATCTTGGACTCAATCCTGATACTTACTCTGTCTCAATCCCACTTGGATCAACCATCAATATGGCTGGCGCTGCTATTACTATCAACATCTTAACTCTCGCAGCAGTCAATACACTTGGAATCTCTGTTGATTTTGCAACTGCCTTTGTGCTCAGTATCGTTGCAGCTATCTCAGCCTGTGGGGCTTCTGGTATTGCGGGTGGCTCACTCCTTCTCATCCCTGTCGCTTGTAGCCTCTTTGGTATTTCAAACGATATTGCCATGCAGGTTGTGGGGGTAGGATTTGTCATCGGTGTTATCCAAGACTCTTGCGAAACGGCCCTCAACTCTTCAACAGATGTACTCTTTACAGCAGTTGCCGAATTTGCTTCTGCTCGCAAAAAATAATCAAGGGCGGTGGGACAGAAATCGATAGACAAAGTCTCGATTTCGTAGTCCCAGCCCCGCGAGGATGATTAGGAGCTTTTTGGAGTCTAAAAGACGAACAAAAAGTTCAATCAGCTACCGCGTCAAAGTTTGATTGCTAATAAAAAGTGAGGTCGGGATCTTTTGTTCCAACCTCTTTGTCTGGTTTCTATCATTCAGTTTAGGAAATGTCTCATGTCTATCACCCAACGTACTTTTAAACTTGTTCTAGCTACTTGTCTAGCCTGTGTTCTAGCCTACTTTCTTGATTTATCTTCGGCTGTTTCTGCTGGTATCATCGCCCTTTTGAGTTTATCAGATACCCGTAGAAGCACGATAAAACTAGCTAAAAACCGCTTATTCTCAACCCTGCTGGCTCTGTCTATCGGCGTCTTGGCCTTTCAGATGACTGGCTACCACATCTGGAGTTTTGGTCTCTATTTGGCTCTCTATGTCCCTCTGGCCTATAAACTGGGCTGGGAAATTGGCATTACCCCGAGTAGTGTCCTAGTCAGTCATCTCTTGGTTCAGAAGTCTACATCACCTGATCTGCTAGTGAATGAACTCCTCCTATTTCTGATCGGTACGGGATTTGCCTTGACTGTAAATCTTTACATGCCTTCTCGACAAGAAGAAATCCATCTCTACCATCTCAAGGTAGAAGAAAAACTCAAACACATCCTACAACGTTTGAATATTATCTTGGAAAGGGCGACGGTCGTAACCGTGCCCAACTTGTTGAAGAACTGGATCAACTCCTCGAAGAAGCACTCAAACTCGTCTATCTAGACCATTCGGATCATCTTTTTCACCAAACCGATTACCATATCCACTATTTTGAAATGAGACAGAGACAGAGTCGCATTCTTCGTAATATGGCCCAGCAAATCAACACCTGTAATCTAGCCGCAAGCGAAAGCCTAATCCTTTCCCAGCTATTCGCTAAAATTGCAGATCAACTCAGCCAGACCAATCCCGCCAACGATTTATTAAATGATATTGAAAGCTACCTGCAGGTATTTCGCAATCGCAATCTCCCTAAAACAAGGGAAGAATTTGAAACGCGCGCAACCTTGCTCCAACTCCTACGCGAATTGGAAAACTTTATCCAACTGAAAGTTGACTTCTATCAACGCTATTCTGAAGAAAAAAGCAATCTATCATCATAAACAAAACACCTTTTGAACTGCGAAAACTTGCAATTCAAAAGGTGTTTTTCTGTCTCGAACCTAGCTAACTAGTTAATCTTACCGAGTAGCAAAATTGCTATGAATTCCTAATGATAGATTTATCTTTCCCTTAAGAAGTATAGATGGAATTTCTAAACTCATTTGATTCCTTGAGATATGCCTTGTATATAGCTTTTTTCAACTTCTGAACAGGAGTTTCAATGAAACGGTATTGTTTTTGACTGATATTTCCTGCTTTAATCTGAGCAAGTTCTTCTTTTACCGCTTCATCCATCAATTGCTTCATTCTTTCAGGACTGGCAATCACTTCTTGCTTACCTTTGTAGTCAATCGTAAGAAAATTAAATATGATTTCTTAGTTACAGAGCAAAAAAAAAACAAGTGAAATCAGTTTTTCTGACTCCACTTGTGGTATGTTTTATAAATATCTTTACTGAATTCTAGCAGAACTCCACAGCCATTTGCCTATCTCTTTTTCACCGACATTAAGGATATGTCTCGCAAACTAAAGTAAGTGAGAGCAAGCATAGCTACTGTGATAAAGAATTCTGTTGGCAGTTGGAAGATTTGTAAGATTGACAACATCAATAGAATCAATAGGGCAACAAAAGCAAATACTAGAATAACAATGTTGACCGTCCCCTTGATACTTTGAGGTGTCGCAAATACATAGAGTAGTAATAAGAGTATCCCTATGATTAAATAGACCATCTTTATCTCTTTCTAGCTCTTACTCAGCTGATTTTTTCTTTTTGTTTGCTTTCTCACGCTCTGCCTTGTTAAGGATTTGTTTACGCAAACGAATCGATTCAGGAGTTACTTCCATGTACTCATCGTCGTTCAAGAACTCAAGTGATTCTTCAAGTGTCAAGATACGAGGAGTTTTGATAACCGCTGTTTGGTCCTTAGTAGCGGAACGAACGTTAGTCATTTGTTTTGCTTTGGTGATATTAACAGTCAAGTCATTTTCACGAGAGTTTTCACCGATGATCATGCCTTCGTAAACCTCGGTACCTGGGTTGACAAAGATAGTACCACGTTCTTCGATAGACATGATAGAGTAGGTTGTAGCCTTACCAGCATCGATTGAAACGAGGGCACCACGGTGACGTCCACCAATTTCCCCCTGGAATCAATGGCAAGTATTGATCGAAGGTATGGTTCATGATACCGTAACCACGAGTCATTGACAAGAACTCAGTTGAGTATCCAATCAAACCACGCGCAGGAACGAGGAAGACCAAACGAGTTTGACCATTACCAGTTGAGATCATATCCAACATTTCACCTTTACGTTCAGAAAGGCTTTGGATAACGGATCCTTGGTATTCTTCAGGTGTGTCAATTTGCACGCGTTCAAATGGTTCACATTTGACGCCATCAATTTCTTTTACGATAACTTCTGGACGAGATACTTGAAGCTCATAGCCCTCACGACGCATTGTTTCGATAAGGATTGACAAGTGCAATTCCCCACGTCCTGATACAGTCCATTTATCTGGTGAGTCAGTTGGTTCAACACGAAGAGAAACGTCTGTTTGCAATTCTGCTTGAAGGCGCTCTTCAACCTTACGAGAAGTGACCCATTTACCTTCACGACCAGCAAATGGTGAGTTGTTGACCAAGAAGGTCATTTGAAGTGTTGGCTCATCGATGTGAAGAACTGGAAGAGCTTCAACTGCATCTGTTGGAGTGATGGTTTCGCCGACAAAGATATCTTCCATACCTGAAACGGCAATCAAGTCACCAGCTTTAGCTTCTTGAATTTCACGACGTTCCAAACCAAAGAAACCAAAGAGTTTTGTGACACGGAAGTTCTTAGTTGTACCATCCAATTTAGAAAGGGTAACTTGATCCCCAACCTTTACACTACCACGGAAGACACGTCCGATACCGATACGACCAACGAAATCATTGTAGTCCAAGAGTGACACTTGGAATTGAAGGGGCTCATCTGAGTTATCGATTGGAGCTGGAATGTGGTCAATAATGGTATCAAAGATTGGCGCCATAGTCTTTTCTTGATCTGCTGGATCATCTGACAATGAAGATGTTCCGTTGATAGCTGACGCATAAACAACTGGGAAGTCAAGTTGGTCATCATCCGCACCAAGCTCGATGAAAAGTTCCAAGACTTCATCTACTACTTCTGCTGGACGAGCCGATGGCTTATCGATTTTGTTAACCACAACGATAGGCACAAGGTCTTGTTCCAAGGCTTTTTTCAATACGAAACGAGTCTGTGGCATGGTTCCTTCGTAGGCATCTACAACCAAAACAACACCGTCAACCATTTTCATGATACGTTCAACTTCTCCACCGAAGTCCGCGTGCCCTGGTGTGTCCATGATGTTGATACGAGTTCCGTTGTAGGCAACTGCTGTATTTTTCGCAAGGATGGTAATTCCACGCTCTTTTTCAATATCGTTTGAGTCCATTGCGCGCTCTGCCAACTCTGTACGCGCGTCAAGAGTTTCAGATTGTTTCAACAATTCGTCAACAAGTGTAGTTTTACCGTGGTCGACGTGGGCGATAATCGCGATATTACGGATATCTTCTCTTAATTTTGTCATGATTTCCTCTATTGTATTCAAAAATTTATTTTCTAACTGAACGATTATACCACAATTTTGAGCAAATGACTTAACTCAAGTAAGTGTAAATGTTTTCACTGCACTTTTCTTTTCACTTCAAGCCTTTTCAAAGCAAGCGACTTGTGATAAGATAGGCTGGTATGCGTTTAGATAAATTATTAGCCCAGGAAAAAATCAGTCGAAAAGCCATGAAACAAGCTCTTTTGAAAAAAGAAATTTTAGTTGATGGACTCCCTGCTAGTTCCCTTGCACAAAATACCGATACAGGACTTCAAGAACTGATGTTCCAAGGCAGAAGAATTCAAGGATACGAACACACCTACCTCATGCTACACAAGCCAAACGGTGTCGTAACTGCAAGCAAGGATAAAAAACTCCCAACTGTCATGGACCTTCTTTCTCAGCATCTCCAGTCTGACCAACTCTACGCCATCGGCCGTCTGGATCGGGATACGACGGGTCTCCTCCTCTTAACAGATAATGGTCCCCTAGGTTTTCAACTCCTCCATCCTCAGTATCATGTGGATAAAACTTACCAAGTAGAGGTCAATGGGCCACTAACTCCCGACCATATTCAAGAGTTTAAAGATGGGATTGTCTTTCTTGATGGAACTATCTGTAAACCTGCTCAACTTGAGATTTTATCCTCAAGTCCTAGTCTCAGCCAAGCCACCATTACCATCTCTGAGGGGAAATTTCATCAGGTCAAAAAAATGTTCCTCTCAGTCGGTGTCAAGGTCACTGCTCTCAAACGAGTTCAATTTGGAGATTTTATATTGGCCCCTGAACTAGCAGAAGGTGATTTCCGACTTCTAAACAAAGAAGAATTGCAGGTTATTAAAAATTACTTAGAAAACAGTGGATAAAACAAAAAAAGCTTTAAACAAATAAAGCTTTTTAAAATCTTCTTTAGCGTATAAATACCATGACACCTAAAATAAAGTGAAGTGCAGAAATTACAATCCCTAGGATGGACAGATTTTTTTCTCTCTTATAGTCAAGCCCAGATTCTTTTTGATGTGAGTTAGCTAAGACTAGACCAATAATCCCCAAAATCAAACTTACCACTGGCGAAAGCAAACCAAGAATGATAGACAAGATCCCTAAAACAAGTGACGCTTTTTTCTTTTCTTGCATATTCTAAAAAAACTCCTTAAACTCATACAAATGAATAATACTATAAAAATTAGCTTTATCAATTGGATAAAACAAAAAAAGCTTTTAAAGATAAAGCTTTTTTTGTTAGAATCCTGATTAGTGCATCATTAAGATGAGCCCTGCAACCCAGTTAACTACAGAAATTACAATCCCTACGATATTAAGAATTCGTTCTGTTTTATAATCAAGCTCAGATTCTTTTTGATGTGAATTAGCCAAGACTAGACCAATGATCCCCAAACCGAGACCTACGATTGGAGATAGCAAACCAAGGACGATAGATAGGACACCTAAAACAAGTGATGGTTTTTTCTTTTCTTTCATCTTCAAAAACTCCTTAAATTTTATACTAACAATTATACCATAAAAAGCCGAAACTTTATATTAAACATATGTGACAAGTTTTTTCACATTGTTAATTAGACTTCACCTTCCCAGTCCATGAATCCAATCCGTAAGAGAGGATATAAATTTCTGAGAAGCCTTGCTTTTTCAAGAAAAGTGCTGCATTGGTCACACGTTGCGCACGTTGGTTTTCATATAGAAGGACTGGTTTATCCTTGCGAAGAGCTGCAAGACTTGTCTTCAATTGATTTGAAGGAATATTACGAGCTCCAAGGATATGTTTTCTGTGGAAGTCAGCTGGATCACGCAAGTCAATTAACTGACCTGTACGAATCAAAGACTCAAATTCTGCATTGTCTACAATTTTCGCTGCACGACGAATGCGAAGGTAGTTGTATCCCATCCAAGCCAACATCGCTACAATAAGTCCCCATAATACCCAAGTTACCATATTACCTAATCTCCATTTTTTTCTAAATAGTCTAATTCTAGTTTGTGCTCTCTGCGAAGAACAGCTTCTGCTTCAAGATAATCTAGCTTGTCCATCAAGCCTGCATCATAAATCCGTGATAGTTCAATCTTCATCAGTTCAATGTCATAGAGACGTTTTCCCATATAAACAATGATACCGAACTGTTTTAGATATTGTTGCACATCGTAGAGTGTCTTCATAGCTCTCATTTTAGCAAATAATCAGAGTTTTTTCAATAGTTCCCTAATAGTGCGGAGTAGGTTTCCTTTTTTCACTATTATCTGAATTTCTTTACACTATGACAAAGAAGAAACCCTAAAGTCATTCCAACAACATTTTGCATGAGATTTGGGATGATTTCTGGAATAGCTGCACCCCAACCATTCATCCAAGCCGATGCCAAGGCATAACCAGCTACCATGAATAGAGTCGCCAAGACTAATCCTAACCATTGCCATTTCCCTTTAAAGCCTGCAAAATAGCCTTGCAAACCATGATTGATTAAGCTAAAAATCATCCACTGAGGGTAGCCTGAAATGAGATCAATGAGAAATCCTGCTAACCCTCCGACAACGGCTCCTTCACGGCTTCCAAAGTAAAAGGCTGTGAAGAAGACTCCAACGTCCAAAAGTGTTAGAAATCCAGTTGGTGTTGGGATTTTTATAAAATACCCCAATACGACAGAACTGGCTGCTAAGATAGATACTAGGGCAATTTTAGTTGTTTTGGTTTGCTTCATACTGTCTCACTCCATATTGATCTGCTTGTGCAATAGCTCGGTAAACAAAGGCCTTGGAAATTTCAATTGCTGGTAAGAGCTCCTCTCCCTTGACTAACTGGCTAGCAATACTTGAGGCAAAGGTACATCCTGCACCAGCATTTTGTCCTTGAATGACTGGATTTTCAAGAATGGTAAAATTCTCTCCATCATAAAAGACATCCACAGCCTTATCCTGACTGAGACGATTTCCACCCTTGATAATCACTGCTGGCGCACCCAAGTCATGTAATTTCTGCGCTGCAGACTTCATATCTTCTAAGGTTTCAATCTTTTGATCTGCAAGCAACTCAGCTTCTGGAAGATTGGGTGTTAAAATACTAATATAAGGGAAGAAGCGAATCAATTCTTGGCAAAGTTCACTAACAGCCACATCATGTGTTTCCTTACAAACCAATACAGGGTCCAAAACTACTGGAACTCCTGGACGCAATTTAATAAAGTTTAGGGCTTTCTCAGCTACACTCACTGTTGGCAAAAGACCAATTTTGATTCCTCCAAACTCAACTTTAGCAAGGCTATCCAACTCTTGTTGGAAGATTGTGTCATCTGTTGAAAAAACTTCAAAACCATTTTCCGTCAAGGCTGTTAAGCAAGTGACAGCTACAAATCCATGCAAACCATTCAAGGTATAGGTTGCAAGGTCTGCTGCAAGTCCACCACCACTAAAAATATCATTTCCTGAAAGTGCTAAAATACGATTATTCTTCATAACGAATCTCCTTTAAATATAATCCATTTGGCGCAGCAGTCGGGCCCGCCAACTGTCTGTCCTTTTTCTCCAAGATGAGGTCAATCTGCTCGATTGGCAACCGATTGTTGCCAATCTTAAGCAAGGTTCCAACCATATTTCTAATCTGCTTATAGAGGAAACCATTGCCAGAAAAGGTAAAGGTTAAAAACTGACCTGTTTCGTCAACTCTTAGGCTAGCTTCTATGATGGTTCTGACCTTGTCCTCCACACTAGTTCCTGATGCTGTAAAACCAGTAAAGTCATGTGTTCCCTCCAGTTTTTTTACAGCAAGCTGCATCCGCTCCACATTTAGTGGGTAGGGATAATAAGTAGCATAATGACGGCGCATAGGATTTTTTTGGCTGTCCTCTATCTACGATAAACTCATAGGTTTTGCTATGCTTGGCATAACGACAATGAAAATCATCAGCCACAATCTCAATCGAAATCACATCGATATCTTCAGGACTTTGAGTATCTAGAGCAAAACGAAGCTTTTCCTCCTCCATCTGGTAAGGTAAGTCAAAGTGAATCACCTGACCAAGTGCATGAACACCACTGTCCGTCCGACCCGCACCATGAATCGTAACGCCTAAACCTTTATTAAGCCTTGTCAAGGTTTTTTCGATTTCTTCTTGAACACTACGCGCGTGAGGCTGACGCTGAAATCCAGCAAAAGCATAACCATCGTAGGAAATTACTGCTTTATATCTAGTCATACCTCTATTCTATCAAGAAATGACACAGACAACAAGTTTTAGAAAACAAAATTGTCCGGGGACACCTCCTCGAAGTTATTTATGTTCTATCTGACCTTTTTCATGATGAATTTTCGCTCAGGATATTCAATGGTTTGAACCACGTCAAATCCTTCTTTTTGATAGAGTTTTTTTGCTATTGGATTGGACTCGAAGACATTTAGAGAAATAGTATCTATGTCTTCATTTTCAAAGGCCAAACTAACAAATTTCCTTAAAGCCTGGCTACCTAATCCCTGCCCCTGTTTCTGGGGATTGATAAAAAATCTCCCGATATGAAGATTCCTGTCTTCTAGCCTAATTTTCTGGATAAGCCCCACAAACTCTTGTCCATCAAATATTGAAAAAATTCCTTCCAGCTCTTGTAAGGATTGAGCAATCAAGGGATAAGAAATTTTGGGTCCCATCCATTGCTTCTGAAAACTCTCTCCCAAAGCATTAGACCAGCGACAAATGAGTTGGGCATTTTCTATCTGAAGTCCTTTTTCAAAGTCAATTTTCATATTTGCTCCTAAAATTTCTCCTTTATCCAATTATTATACTCTTTCTCTTATTTTTTCCGAATTAATAAGTATGATTCATCTTTACTTTTTTCTTGTTGGAGCTATTCTTGCTTCCTTTCTAGGTCTTGTCATTGACCGCTTTCCTGAGCAGTCTATTATCTTTCCTGCTAGTCACTGCGATTCTTGTCAGACTCGTTTGAGACCACTGGATTTGATTCCAATTGTCTCTCAAGTAGTACATCGCTTTCGTTGTCGCTACTGTAACTCAAGCTATCCCTTTTGGTATGCCTTCTTTGAGTTATTCTTGGGGCTACTTTTTCTAACTTTTTCTTTGGGATTTCTAACCTTAGGACAACTTATTCTGATAACTGCTGGCTTGACCTTAGGAATCTATGATCTCCAGCATCAAGAATATCCCTTGCTAGTCTGGCTGACCTTTCACCTAATCCTCATGGTTTGCTGTGGTTGGAATCTAGTTATGATTTTCTTTCTTATTCTGGGAATTTTGGCTCACTTTATCGATATCCGTATTGGTGCTGGGGATTTCCTCTTTCTAGCCTCTTGTGCGCTTATCTTTAGTCTGACAGAATTACTAATTTTGCTACAGTTCGCTTCCACAACTGGCATCCTAGCCTTTCTCCTACTAAAGAAAAAGGAAAGGCTTCCTTTCGTGCCCTTCCTCGTGCTGGCTGCTTGTGCGATTATTTTTGGTAAGCTACTGCTTGTTTGATAAAGTCCTCAATCGGCTCTCCTTCATGGAGAGCTTTTACAATTTTCGAACCAACGATAACGCCGTCTGATACTGCATTAAATCGTTCTACATCATCCTGTGTGGATACACCGAATCCTGTCAATACTGGAATGTTAGCTACTTGATGCAATTGTGCCAAGTGCTTATCCAAGTCTGCACGGTAATTGCCTGATTTCCCTGTCACCCCATTGATAGCAACGGCATAGACAAAACCTTCTGCCCCTTCAATGAGTTCCTTTTGACGTTCCATTCCTGTCGTTAAGCTGACAAGTGGAATCAAAGCAATGTCTGTATTCACCAAAAAGGGCTCTACAAAGTTAGCGTGCTCATGAGGCAGGTCTGGGATAATCAATCCCTTAACCGCTGTATCTGCCAAATCTTTTACAAAGTTCTCCACACCGTACTGAAAGAGGGGGTTGAAGTAGGTCATGATAACAAGTGGCACCTCTGTTTCAATGGTTTTCAAGGTTTCAACCAACACCTGGGTAGAAGTTCCGTGGGCTAAACTGCGCAAGCCTGCTTCTTCGATAACAGGACCATCTGCAACAGGGTCTGAAAAGGGGAACTCCTATCTCAACGGCAGACACACCCAAGTCTTCTAAAAAGTGAATTGTTTCAGCAAGTCCATCCAAACCTTTTTCATGGTCTCCAGCCATGATATAGGGAACGAAAATTCCTTTTCCTGCTGTTTTAATAGCGTTCAATTTCTGTTAAAGTCTTAGGCATGAACTTCTCCCTTCTTTGCTGCATCTGCTTCCAAGCGGTCCTTGACTTGAACCACATCCTTGTCCCCACGACCTGATAGACAGACAATCATGGATTTGTCTGGTCCAAGTTCTTTGGCCAATTTCACTGCAAAGGCGATAGCGTGACTGGATTCTAAGGCTGGGATAATCCCTTCCACACGAGACAAGAGTTGGAATCCTTCCAAGGCTTCCTCGTCTGTCACTGGTACATAGGTCGCACGTTTGATATCATGGTAGTGAGAATGCTCTGGACCGATACCTGGGTAGTCCAAACCTGCTGAGATAGAGAAGGCTTCTAAGATTTGACCATGGGCATCTTGGAGCACATCCATGAGAGAACCATGGAGAACACCTGGACGACCCTTGGTCAAGGTAGCTGCGTGATGCTCTGTATCCACACCTAGTCCTGCTGCTTCAGCTCCATACATAGCCACTGACTCATCTTCCACAAATGGATGGAAGAGCCCGATGGCATTAGAGCCACCACCAACACAGGCTACTAGGGCATCTGGCAGATTTTCACCTGTCAATTCACGGTACTGTTGCTTAGCTTCTCGACCGATAACACTCTGGAAATCACGAACAATTTCTGGGAAAGGATGAGGCCCCAGGCAGAACCAAGGATATAGTGGGTATCATCGATATTTACCACCCAAGAACGAAGGGCTGCATTGACTGCATCCTTGAGCACGCGCGAACCATCTGTCACTGCCTCTACCTTAGCTCCTAAAAGCTCCATGCGGAAAACATTGAGGGCTTGACGTTTGACATCTTCCTCACCCATGTAGATAGTACATTCCATGTTAAAGAGTGCTGCAGCTGTTGCAGTTGCCACACCGTGCTGACCGGCTCCTGTTTCAGCGATAATTTTCTTTTTGCCCATACGTTTAGCCAGAAGAACTTGTCCTAAGGCATTGTTAATCTTGTGAGCGCCTGTATGGTTGAGGTCTTCACGTTTAAGGTAAATCTTGGCTCCGCCGATATGCTGGGTCAAGTTTTTTGCGTAGTAAAGGGGAGTTTCACGTCCTACATACTGGCGCAAAAGTTGGTTTAACTCCTCTTGGAAACTTGGATCTGCCTGACTTTCACGATAAGCCTCTTCCAATTCCAATACTGCTGTCATCAATGTTTCTGGGACAAAACGTCCACCGAATTTCCCGTAAAATCCATCTTTATTTGGTTCTTGATATGCCATTATTTACCCTCTCTATAAATCTTCTAATCTTTTCATGATCTTTTTGTCCGTTTGTTTCTACTCCGCTTGATACATCTACTGCAAAGGGAGAGAAATGCTGAATTGCTCTTGCTACATTGTCCTCATTTAGCCCGCCTGCGATGAAGAAAGGCTGGGCTAGTTCTGTCGTATCCAGTCGGCCCCAGTCAAATGTTTGTCCACTCCCTGCGACAGGTGCATCAAAGAGTAGATAATCTGCCTGAGAATTGGGTACATGCCCATTCCCGTCTACTTGAACAGCCTGAATGCTGCCACAAGGTAAATTTTCAAATAGTTTATCTACTACCTGACCGTGAACTTGTACAAAGTCCAAACCAACTTTGTCTACCGCTTCTAACAGTTCTGCCCGACTAGGTGAAACAAATACTCCAACCTTTTGAATATGGCTAGGAATAAACTTAGCCAGCTCTATGGCTTGTTCTACGGTCACCTGTCTTTTGCTAGGTGCAAAGACAAAACCGATATAGTCTGCTCCAGCTGAAACAGCTGTTTTTACGGCTTCTTTGGTCGATAGTCCACAAATCTTAACCTTTGTCAATTTGCAACTCCTTGATTCTTTGGGCTACATCTTCTGCTTGCATGAGGGCTGTTCCCACCAAAATTCCATTAAAGTATGGTGCTACTCGTTTTGCATCCTCCTCTGAAAAAATCGCAGATTCAGAAATATACAAGCAATCGTCCTTGAAATATTTGGCCAATTCTACGCTGGTCTGCAAGTCGACTTCAAAGGTTGTCAAATTACGATTGTTGACACCAATAATTTGAGCTCCAAGTCTATGAGCCACTTCCAGTTCAGCCAAATTATGAGTTTCCACCAAAACTTCTAGACCAAGATCTGTCGCGTAGTCGTAAAGCTCCTTGAGTCGTTTTTCAGATAAGGCCGCTACGATGAGCAAGATGACGGTCGCACCTGCATTGCGAGCACGGATGATTTGCTTTTCATCGATAATAAAATCCTTATTCAGTGTCGGAATCTCTACCTGACTAGAAATCTCTTGCAAATAATCCAAATGCCCTTTAAAGAAAACCTCATCTGTCAGAACAGAAATCATAACCGCGCCGTTAGCCTCGTAAGTCTGGACCTGTTGTACGATATCCACATCGAGATTGATATCACCTAGACTTGGACTTGCCTTTTTGACCTCAGCAATGATTTGCAAACGGTCCTGATGATTTTTTAAATATTCACTCAACCGATAAGTTTGACGCAAGGGTTGAAGCTCCTCTCGCTCCATCTTTTCAACTTCACGCGCCTTCTGTTCTAAGATCCGTGACAAAAATTCCTGACTCATCTTTGATACTCCTGTAATAGTCTGAGTTTTTCAAGGGCCTTACCACTGGCAATCACTTGACGTGCCAATTCAACTCCGTCCTTGATACTGTCTGCTTTACCATTGGCGTAGAAGCCGAGACCAGCATTTAAGACTGTTGTTTCCAAGAATGGACTTGGTTCGTTATTAAGAACACTGACAAGGATGGCTGCATTTTCATGAGCATTTCCTCCACGAATGTCCTCAATAGCAATGCGTTCCATTCCCAAATCTTCTGGAGTAAAGGTTGATAAAGTAATTTCACCATTTTCAAGAAGGGCAATGCTGGTAGTTCCATTCAAACCAGCTTCATCCAATCCTTCTGGACCAGCTACTACAATGGCACGTTTGCGACCCATGTTTTTCAAAACCTGAGCAGTACTTTCCAGAAGTTCAGGACGACTGATTCCTAGAAGCTGTGTTTCCAAAACCATTGGGTGAATGAGCGGACCTGTCAAATTCATGATAGTTGGAATTCCCAATTCCAAGCGAGCTGGCATGATGTATTTCATAGCTGGGTGCATATTTTTGGCAAAGAGAAAGACAATTCCTGTTTGATCAAATACCTTACCTAATTGTGCTGGCTTGAGGTCAATATTGATTCCCAAAGCTTGCAAGACATCTGCTGAACCAGATTTAGAAGAGATAGAGCGATTTCCATGTTTAGCCATGTGGATGCCACCACCTGCCAAGACAAAGGCTGCAGTTGTAGAAATGTTGAAGCTAAATGACTTATCTCCACCTGTACCACAATTATCCATAGCATCTTGAATGTTGGTTGGAATGTGTTGAGCATGTCCTCTCATAACTTGAGCGAGGGCTGTTCTTTCTTCAGGTGTTTCTCCTTTCATCTTGAGGGCTAAAAGAAGTGAAGCGATTTGTGCTTCTGTCACTCGCCCTGTTACGATGCGTTCGATCACATCTGTCATTTCAACACTTGATAGGTCTTCAAAGTTCGCTAATTTTTCAATAATTTCTTTCATTTTGTCTTCCTCACTTTACAACTTTCTCGATAAAATTCTGAATAGAAGATAAGCCATCTGGCGTTCCAATACTTTCTGGATGATACTGCAAGCCATAAATCGGCAAGGTTTTGTGTTGAATCCCCATAATGGCTTGGTCATCTGTCGAACGAGCTGTCACTTCAAACTCTTCTGGCATCTCTTCAATTAAAATACTGTGGTAACGCATGACTGGACGATTGTCCTCGATTCCTTGATAGAGAACTGACGGAGTCTCAAATCGAATCTGACTCTGCTTGCCATGCATGACTTTTGGAGCCAAGCCCAACTTGCCACCAAAGACTTCTGCGATGGCCTGGTGCCCCAAACAAATCCCTAGAATCGGTTTCTTACCTGCAAAATCACGAATCATTTCTTCCATCTTCCCAGCATCAGCTGGCCAACCTGGACCAGGAGAAAAGACCAGTCCATCAGCCTTTGTAGCTTCTTCATAAAGGTTTGGATCATCATTTCTCAAAACCTGAACTTCTGCGAAATTCCCGATATATTGAGCCAGGTTATAAGTAAATGAATCATAATTGTCAATCAATAAAATCATGGTCTTAGTTCTCCCATTCTAGTCATAGATTTAGCTTTATTAATGGTTTCTTGGTATTCGTTTTGAGCGATAGAATCATAAACAATTCCTGCCCCAGCCTGCACATAGGCTGTTTTATTTTTTAGAATCATGGTTCGAATTGCAATGGCAAGTCCATATCTCCAGTTGCTGAAAGGTAGCCGATAGCTCCGGCATAAACGCCTCGCTTCTCTGTTTCCAACTCATATATGCGTTTCATAGCACGAATCTTAGGGGCCCCAGAAACTGTTCCTGCCGGAAGAGTCGCCTTCAAGGCATCCATGGCAGTCAGTTCTGGTAACAAACGTCCTTTAACTACGCTGGTCAAATGCATGACATAGCGGAAAAGTTCCACTTCCATATACTTGGTTACTTGGACACTTGCTGTTTCAGCAATTCGACCGATATCATTGCGTCCCAAGTCTACTAGCATTCCGTGTTCTGCCGTTTCCTTTTCATCAGAGAGTAGGTCATTTGCTAAAGCTGCATCTTCTTCGTCATTGGCACCTCTAGGTCGCGTACCTGCAATCGGATTGGTTGTTACAATGCCGTTTTTTACGGAAACCAAACTCTCAGGACTGGCACCGATGATTTGATAATCTCCAAAGTCATAAAAGTATAGGTAATTTGATGGATTTGTCACTCGGAGATTTCTGTAGAAGTCAAAAGGATTTCCAGTTACCTCTGCGGAGAAACGCTGACTGAGCACGCATTGGAACATATCTCCATTGCGAATCAAGTCGCGAGCTGTTTCTACCATTTCTTCAAATTTCTGAGGTGCAATATGTGGTCTAAACTGAAGTGGAGAAACGTCCAAATCTTCAAATTCATTTGGAGCTGGGATTTTTAACTCCTCTAAAACCTGATCTAAAGTCGCTTCTAGTTCATCATTGCTTCGATCACTGTAAAGAGCATCCTCGATGATATGAATTTTTTCTTTCTTGTGGTCAAAACTATATAACTCTCATAGACGAAGAAATGCATATCTGGCGTCCCAATCGTATCCTCAGGAAGCTGGCCAATTTCTTCATAAAGAGAAATCATATCGTAACCAACAAAGCCAATAGCTCCACCACCAAATGGTAGTTCTGAATGGTGCTGGCTCTTATGAGTTACTTCATAAAGGAAATCCAAGGGATCACGATCAATCACTTGCCCATTTTGATAAAGGACTCCATTTTCAAACTTAATTTCAAAAACTGGATTATAGGCCAAGATAGAAAATCGAGCATTTTCTTTTTCTCTTGGGATACTTTCAAGTATGACCTTGTGTTGTCCGTTCAAACGCATATAAGCCAAGATTGGTGATAAAACATCTCCATGAATGATTCGTTCCATTGTAATTTCCCTTTCAGTTCTTCTTAAATTCCGTGTTGATTCTACAAAAAATCCCCACGCAAAATAACTTGCGTGAGGACGAAATTCGCGGTGCCACCTCAATTATAGGATTTCTCCTATCTCTCATTCCTGTCTCAGATAGCTCCTGTAACAGGTTGTGCGATAAAGGGCACTCCCTTGAGAATTATGTTTTCTTCTCTCATTTTAGATGGACCCAACCTTACAGCTTTCTCTGCTTGTTTTCAGCAACCACAAGCTCTCTGTGAGAGAAATCTCTGTATATTTTCCATCTTTTATTTTTTAGCTTCAAGGTAGTCTGCAATGGCAGCTACGTCCTTGTCTCCACGACCAGAGACATTGATGATGATAATCTCATCTTTACTTAGTTTTGGTGCGCGTTTGACTGCTTCAGCGATAGCATGTGAGCTTTCAATTGCAGGGATGATTCCTTCTGTTTTGCTTAATAAAAGCAAGGCTTGGACAGCTTCTTCATCTGTCGCTGCTACATATTCTACTCGACCAGAATCTTTAAAGAAGGCATGTTCTGGACCAACCCCTGGATAGTCCAAGCCTGCTGAGATAGAGTAAACTGGCGCGAGCTCTCCATCTTCCTTAAAGACTGCATAGGTCTTCATTCCATCAACGATACCAACACTACCCTTGGTCATAGTTGCTGCGTGCATGTCTGTATCAAGTCCGTGACCAGCAGCTTCTACTCCAACCAATTTGACTTCTTCATCAGCTACATACTGTGAAAGGCACCGATGGCATTAGAACCACCACCTACACAGGCAATAACGTAATCTGGCAGACGTCCTTCTTTTTCCAAGATTTGACGACGAGATTCTTCACTGATGACTTTTTGAAACTCATGGACAATGGTTGGATAAGGGTGAGGACCTACAGCTGAACCTAGAACATAGAAAGCTTCAAGGTCATTCATCCAGGCTCCAAAGGCTGCATCAACCGCATCCTTTAGAGTACGTGTTCCTGTCTCAACTGCGTGAACAGTTGCTCCCATCATCTCCATACGGAAGACGTTAAGACGTTGGCGTTCCACATCTTCTGCCCCCATGTAGACATCACAGGCCATACCAAATTTAGCTGCAGCAGCTGCAGTCGCAACTCCGTGCTGACCAGCTCCTGTTTCGGCAATGACACGCTTTTTGCCCATGCGTTTAGCAAGAAGAATTTGTCCCAAAACGTTGTTAAGTTTATGTGAACCCAAGTGGTTAAGGTCTTCACGTTTTAAGTAAATCTTAGCCCCACCTAGGTGCTCTGTCAAACTCTCTGCATAGTATAGCGGTGTTTCGCGACCTGAATAATCCTTCAAGTAATGGCGAAACTCAGCTAAAAACTCTGGATCATCCTTGTATTTTTCAAAAGTCACTTCCAATTCATCTAGCAAAACCTGAATTGGTTCTGGTACAAAACTACCACCAAATTGTCCGAAATAGCCTTTTGTTGTCATAAATTTTTCCTCTTTTCTACTGTTTCTGAGATATGAAAAACGCCCACACACGGAATATCCTTCCATGTGAGGGCGTTCGTAACGCGGTACCACCTCAATTGTAAAGAGAATATCCCCTTTACATCTCTGCCTTGTCTAACAACAAGTTGCACTGTAAGGTGTGCCTACCGAATTTTCATTGTTTCAAATTCATTTTTTCAAATCAGCCCAATTTCACTATTTTCAACCACCTGTTCGCAGCAATCACAGGCTCCCTGAAGATCTAAAAATAATTACTTTTCTGATTTGTTGAGTTAATTATATGTTATTGCTTTTTCTTTGTCAACCGTTTTCATTCATTTTTTACTAATTTTTTTTTATTAGTTTTTTGAAGAAGCAAGAACTTCTTCAGAAACTCTGACAAAAGTCTCAATGATATAGTCTACTTCTTCATCTGTTAATTTCGTGTGAAGTGGCAGTGTAATTTCGTTTACAAAGAAGGCATAAGCCTTTGGATAATCTGCCATATCGAAACCAAGATTCTTATAGGCTGTCAAAAGCGGAAGCGGTTTGTAATGAACATTACTTGCAATTCCTGACTTAGCCAATTCTTGAATGATTTGATTGCGCTCTTCGAGGCTCGCACCTTCTACATGGGTAATGTAAAGGTGACGACAAGATTCAACAGTATCTGTCTCATGAGCCAATGGATGGATGCGAGTCCCTGCAAATCCACGGTCATAGCGATCTACGATGTCCTTACGACGTTGTAGCAAAGCAGGATAACGGTCCAACTGAACCAGACCAAGCGAAGCCATGATATCCGTCATGTTGCACTTGTAGGCTGGTGTTACGATATCGTATTCCCATGAACCCAGTTGCATCTTGGCAAGAGCATCTTTGGTTTGACCATGAAGGGAAAGGATTTGGAATTCCTTGTACATTTCTTCATCGTCAATCGCTGGATTGGCTTTCCAGGTCGCACTTCCTCCCTCAGCAGTTGTAAAATTCTTGACTGCATGGAAAGAGAATGATGTAAAGTCAGCGATTGAACCGGCTGGTTGTCCCTTGTAGGTTGAACCTAAAGCATGGGCACTATCAGAGACAATCACAATACGGTTAAAGGCCTTTGCCACTTACTAGCCGCTGTAAAGAGGTCACGTTTCTTTTCTACAACTTGGAACAAACGGTCATAGTCACAGATAATCCCTGCAAGTTCAACTGGGATGATAACCTTTGTCTTCTCAGTAATTGCTTGCTCAAGCTTGTCATAGTCCATTTCAAAGGTATCTTCTTGGATATCAACCATCACTGGTGTCGCACCTACGTGAGTGATGACGCTACATGATGCTGTATAGGTCATAGCTGGAACGATGACCTCATCGCCAGGCCCTACTTCAAGCACGCGCAAGATCAATTCAAGAGCTGCTGTTGCAGAATTGAGGCAGACTGTCTTAGGCGTTTGAGTATAGACGGACAGACGACGCTCTAATTCTTTTGTCTTCGGACCTGTTGTGATCCAACCAGAACGAAGGGTATCAGCTACTTCAGCAATTTCAGCTTCGGTAATATCGGGTGGTGAAAATGGAATATTATACTTTGTCATTGATTTACTCCTTTTACTGTATTCACTCTTGTGACTACTTTATTTTAAAACTTCAACTACAGTCTGGAACATGATCTTGATATCTCCGAAGAAATTAAAATCACGTAGGTAGGCTAGGTTAAAGTGCATTTTCTCTGGAAGGACTCTTTCTACATAAGCCTGGTCAACCGTCATACCTTTTGCATTCATTTGACTGATGATGGCATCCTCGTCCTTATAGTTAATGCTGGCAAGCGATGTAATCCCTGCAGGTAAGAGCAAGGTAGCCATCATTTCAGGGCTATACTGCTCTGTGTAGCGTGGTACTTCTGGGCGTGTTCCTACAAAGGACATCTCTCCTTTGAGGACATTGACCAATTGCGGCAATTCATCCAAACGAACACGTCGAATGAAATTTCCAACTTTTGTGATACGACTGTCATTTGCAGAAGTTACCAGACTTCCTTTTTTATCAGCATCCGTCACCATAGTCCGGAATTTCCAAATCTTGAAATGACGGTTGTACTGGGTTACCCGCACTTGCTTGTAAATAACTGGACCCTTGCTATCTAGCTTGATCCAGATGCTTAGAATCAGAAATAAGGGGGAGGTCAAGATTAACAAGACTACGGCTAGAAACAAATCTAGACAACGCTTGAGAATCAGTGAGCCTTTTCTTCTAGACACAAGCTGGTAGTATGGTTTTACCTCGCTCAATTGCATTTCTTGAGGTAGTTCATCCCATTTCAGCATGCACATTCTCCTCTGTTTTTTTATATAATCTTTATTAACATTCTACATTATACCACAAAATGAAAGAGGCAGTGCAAGAAATCTGTGTTTTAAAGGAATTCTTCCCTAGGAAAGAGCACCTGCCTGCAAACTATACATCTTGTGATAGGTTCCACCTAATGCTAGAAGTTCCTCGTGGGTTCCACTTTCGATGATACGTCCCTTATCAAGAACATAGATACAATTAGCATCTTGAATGGTAGAAAGGCGATGGGCGATGGCAATGGTTGTCCGACCTTGTCTCATCTTAGCTAGGGAATTTTGGACCAGAGCTTCTGTTTCAGAGTCGATATTGGCTGTCGCTTCATCCAAAATCAGGATTTTAGGTTGACTGGCAACAGTTCTAGCAAAAGCAAGAAGCTGACGTTGACCAGTTGAAAAACTCGAACCACGCTCAGATACAGGAGCATCATAACCTAAAGGAAGATCTTGAATGAAGGAATCTGCATCGACAAATTCTGCTGCTATCTTAACCTGGTCATCGCTGATATCTTGGTACATGGCGATATTGGACTTAATGGTCCCATGATAGAGGAAGGGGTCCTGTAGAACCAAACCGATGTTTTTTCTCAACTCCTCTTGACTATACTCTCGAATATCCACACCATCTAGGAGAACCCGACCTGACTGGAATTCATAAAAGCGCATCAGAACATTGATGATAGAAGATTTTCCCGATCCTGTATGTCCGACAAAGGCAATGGTTTCACCTTTATTGACGGTAAAGGAAATATCATCGAGAATTTGGTGTTTTCCATCATAAGAGAAGGACACATGCTCAAAGCAGATATTTCCTTCTTGAATCTCGGCTTGGCCATTTTCTTGGACCGGTTCATAGTTGGATTCATCGATCAGTGCAAAGACACGACCTGCTGACACCATGGATGTCTGAAGAGTAGAAAAGTTTTGCGTCACCTCGATAAGCGGATCAAAGAGACGGTTGATGTACTGGATAAAGGCATACATAGTTCCTGCCGTTATTCCTAGATAAAGACCACGATAGCCAAAATAAGCCATCAAAACTGCATAGCCCAACAGCTTCAACAAACTCATAGCTGGACGTAAAAAGAGAGAATCCAAGGCTACTGAACGGTTAGCGTAGACTAGGTGTTCCTGGTTTATCTCATCAAACTCTTCTTGCAGGCGTTTTTCTTGGTTAAAGGCTTGAATAATACGAATTCCTTCGATATTTTCTGCCAGCTTACTGTTAATATCTGACAGTAGACTTCTGGTTTTTTCAATGACCTCGACAGATTTTTTACGGTAGAGATTGACCAAAAGGAAAATCAAAGGTAGGAAGAGCAAGACTAAAGCAGTCAGACGATAGTCCAGAACTAACATGGTATAAAGGGTCGTCACAAAGATAAAAACTGCCGAGATAAAGCTAGATAAGATCCCCGAAAACATATCACTAATGGTCTCGGTGTCATTTGTCAAGCGAGAAACAATAGAGCCTGCAGGCGTTTTATCAAAGTAAGACATGCCTAGCTTCTCCATATTGGCAAAGGCATCACGTCGGATATCTCTAACGATGCTGTAAGACACGCGCGCAAAAAGGAGATTCCCCACATATTGGACAATAGTTTGAAGAATGTAGAGACCATAGTAAACTAGCAAAACTGTAACAGCAAGCTGATTAAGGTTGTTTAGATACTGGTCGATAAAGTGGGAAGCTACTAGGGGTATTACGCTTTTAATAACAGTCGTCGCAAGGAGAAAAAGCAAGGGCTAAAAAGGTGAGGAGCCCATAAGGGCTTAAGATAAGACAACAAACGCTTCAATACAGCCCATTGTTCTTGTTTATTCCGCATCTTCTTCTCCTTTCATTTCTAACTGTTGAGACTGGTAGGTTTGGGCATACCAACCATCCAAGGCTAGTAAGTCTTCATGCCTACCTCGTTCAATGATGCGACCATCCTGCATGACCAAAATCAAATCTGCATGAACAACTGCACTGAGACGATGGGCAGTGATGATAGTCGTTTTATCTTTTGCGAGTTTCCTTGAGATTATCGATGATTGCGAACTCTGTCTTAGCATCCACAGCTGACAAGGAATCATCTAAAAATCAAGATATCAGGATTTAAGATCATAGCCCGACTCATAGCCAGACGTTGCTTTTTGTCCACCAGATAGACTGACACCTTTTTCCCCGATAACTGTATCAAATCCCTCAGGCATGGCTTTAATGTCTTGATAGACTTGAGCAAACTGAGTTGCTTGCTCTACTGCTGAGAAAGGTAGGTCAGGATTTCCAAAACAAATATTCTCTAAGATAGAACTAGCAAAGAGAAATTGGTCCTGTGGGACGTATCCCATCAAACTTCGTAAGTCAGCTAGTCGATAGTCACGAATGTCATGACCATTTAGATAAATAGCTCCTTTGTCAACGTCATACTCACGTAGGAGCAATTTAATCAAAGCAGTTTTCCCTGAACCAGTCTGTCCAACCAAGCCCAAGGTTTGCCCTTTTTCGAGGCTAAAATGTATATCTCTCAGCGTCTCTTCGTCTTCAAAGGCAAAACGATCAATGGCATAGTCTAAGCGCCCATTTTCAATCCCGTTAAGTGGAGATTCTGGATCTTTTACAGGTGACTCTTGGGACAAAAGACTCTCAATTCGTTGATAAGAAACCTTCCCTCTTTGAGTAATATTAAAGAGGAAACCAATCGCCATCAAGGGCCATACCAACATATCCAAGTAAGAGATAAAGGTGACAAGATTCCCAACGGTTACTTGTCCTGCTTGCACCATAAAGGCACCGACTAAGAGAGTTAAGGCATAGGAAGAACCAACAAAGAGTAGAACCATGGGGTCAAAGAGACTATCATATTTCATGGTTTGCAGATTCTTTTGGAAGGTCAAATCATTGACTTCCTGGAAAGATGCCAATTCATCAGACTGATATCCAAAGGACTTGGTTACCTTGATACCTGATACAGACTCTTGAACCTTATTGTTAAGTTCAGAAAAGGCTGCTTGGGATTCGCCAAAAGCCTTATGGGTCTTTCTCCCCAGACGACTAGTCCCATAGGCCATAAATGGCAAGGGCAGAATGGCAACTAAGGTCATCTGCCAAGAAATGCTAAAGAGCATGGTTAGTAAAGTCACCAAGGCTGTGATAGAGGCATCCACCGCCGACATGACACCACCACCTGCTAGACGAGTCAGAGCATTGATATCATTGGTTGCGTGAGCCATCAAATCCCCAGTCCGATAACTCTGATAAAAAGCGGGAGACATTTTTGTAAAGTGCTCGAATAGTCTTGAACGCATGATTTGTCCAAGTCGATATGAGGTTCCTAGAATATACATGCGCCAAACATAACGCAGGTAGTACATCCCGAAAGCTGCCAGCAGGAGATAGAAGAGATGAAGCAAGAGCTCATCTTGTGTTAATCGTCCCGAAGTGATGGCATCAATCACGCGCCCCATGACCATAGGTGGGATGAGGTTTAGCACAGAAACCAAAACCAAAGCTACGATTCCAACTAGGTAACGGCGTTTTTCTAATTTAAAAAACCACCAGAGTTTTTGGATGATGGACATAAAATTCCTTTCTAATGACAAATGGAAACCTGAGGCGACTGCCTCAGGTTTTTCCTATTCTTAGGTGATGACACTAACTTAAACTTTGTCATATTCAGCGATAAAGATACTCAAAGGAGTAACATTTCATTTATTTTCAATCTTTTACATAAATCATTCTTTATTATAAAGGAATGACCTGGATTTTTCAAACTATACGCTGGGGAAATACTTCTTTTTCTGGTATAATATTGTCTATAATCTGAATGAAAAGGTAAACATTATGAAATTGATCTCATGGAATATTGATTCCCTCAATGCTGCATTGACAAGTGATTCTGCGCGTGCTAAATTGTCACAAGACGTCCTCCAAACCTTGGTTGCTGAAAATGCTGATATCATCGCCATCCAAGAAACCAAGCTTTCAGCTACAGGGCCTACTAAAAAACATCTCGAGGTGTTAGAAGAACTCTTCCCTGGATATGAAAATACTTGGCGTTCCTCTCAAGAGCCTGCTCGTAAAGGCTATGCTGGAACTATGTTTCTCTATAAGAAAGAACTGACTCCAACTATCAGCTTCCCAGAAATCGGTGCCCCTTCTACTATGGACTCGGAAGGACGCATCATTACCCTAGAATTTGATACATTTTTCGTGACTCAAGTTTACACACCAAACGCTGGTGATGGACTCAAACGCTTGGAAGAACGTCAAGTCTGGGATGTCAAATATGCAGAGTACTTGGCTCAACTAGACAAGCAAAAACCTGTCCTAGCAACCGGAGACTACAACGTTGCCCACAAGGAAATTGACCTTGCCAACCCAGCCAGCAACCGCCGTTCACCAGGATTTACAGACGAAGAACGTGAAGGATTTACAAACCTTTTAGCCAAAGGATTTACAGATACCTTCCGCTATATCCATGGCGATGTGCCAGAACGCTATACTTGGTGGGCACAACGTAGCAAGACTTCAAAAATCAACAACACAGGCTGGAGAATCGACTACTGGCTCACAAGTAACCGTGTAGCAGACAAGGTTACCAAGTCAGATATGATAGATTCAGGCGCTCGCCAAGACCATACACCGATTGTCTTGGAGATTGAATTGTAAGGATTTTCTTTATGGACTACAATGCAGTTATCCCCGAGTTTATAGTCTCGAATCTAGAACAGTCTCGTTCCTTCTACTGCGATTTACTGGGTTTTACGATCGAATATGAGCGACCAGAAGAACACTTCCTCTTCTTATCGCTTGAAGATTGCCAGCTAATGTTAGAGGAGGGAACAAAGGATGAATTAGTTGAACTGACCTACCCATTTGGTCGTGGAGTCAACATCTCCTTTGGCATCAAGGATGTCCCTAGGCTCCATCAGAAATTGTTAGAATCCAACTATCCTATTCATCGCCCTTTGACTAAAAGAGAATTTCTGGTTGGCGACCATTATATCTATCCTCATGAATTTGCAGTTTTAGACCCAGATGGCTATTTTTTAAGATTTAGTGAATAGAATAATAAAGTATTAGAGTGGAAAAGTAATAAAAAAGAGGCATATGCCTCTTTTTTTGTTTCCTATATCCTCACCTGTCTATCTTCAGATCGTTGTCCTGTGACAAACATGGTGAAGGTTGCCTTGCAGACATTTCGGCCATCTTGGTTGATGATGTCAACATCGACGACACAAGTGGTGCGTCCTTGGTGGACACATTCTCCTTTGATAGTGAGAACATCCCCTAGATTTCCAGCTTTCAGATAGTTGATGGAAGACTGGAGTGTCACCCCGTCTAATCCTAGCGAAATCACCACAAGACCACTGATTTGGTCACATAGGGTAAATAGATAGCCTCCATGAGCATTCCCATAGTAGTTAAGTGAGGAGTCCACTACTTTTGTCGTTACCACAACGTGACCATCTCTCATTTTTTCAATTTCGTAATTTTCAAAGGCAGATATAGCGTCAAAGTGAAAATCTTTCATACGTTCCTCCTGATATTTCAAACGACACTATGATACTACTTTTCAAGACTCTACGCAAGAGAGAAGCACTTATTCGGGCAAAATACCAACCTGCTCCACAAAGCGCATAAAGGCAGCTTGTCCTTCTTCTGTTTGCTTGTAAACTCCTGCATCTTCCAAAACTCGAGCAAAGATTTTTCCAACAGATTCTTGGACGATATTAAGAGCTTGGTCTTTGTCAGTCAATCCAGGATGGGATTCTTTCAACTCATCTGCCCATTCTTGGTGATAATCTGCTACTGAAACATCCTCTCCGACTAGGTAAGCTGCCACCTGCTCCACTTCTTCCTTCAAGCGTGGTGGCAAAATTGCCAAACCCATAACCTCTATCAAGCCGATATTTTCCTTCTTGATATGTTGGACATCCTTGTGGGGATGATAGATACCATCTGGATGCTCTGGAGATGTTTGATTGTCCCGCAAGACCAAATCCAACTCAAACTGCCCATCTCTTTTACGCGCAATCGGTGTGATAGTGTGATGCGGTGTTCCATTACTTTCTGCCAAGACCTGTACACTTGGGTCAGAATACTGACGCCAAGCCAGCAAGATTTTATCCGCTAGTTCTGTCAAATCCTCTTTAGAATCTGAAGTTAGTCGAATCACAGACATAGGCCACTGAACAATCCCTGCTTTGACAGTTTCAAAACCTTCAAAGGTAAAGTTTTTCTGAATAGGAGCCACTTCCATTGGGAATACATGGCGCCCACCTTGGTAATGATCATGGGTCAGGATGGAACCACCGACGATTGGCAAATCAGCATTTGAACCAGCAAAGTAGCCTGGAAATTGCTCCACAATTGCTAACAAACGTTCAAAACTCTGGCGACTAATAGCCATAGGACGATGCTTGCTATCTAGGAAAATACAGTGCTCATTAAAGTAAGCGTAAGGCGAATACTGGAAGCCCCACTCCTGCCCAGAAATATCAAAACGAATAATTCGGTGATTGCTTCTAGCGGGATGATTGACACGACCATGGTAGCCTTCATTTCCATACAGAGCTGACATTGAGGATAGTTACTCGACTTAACCAACTTAGCTGCCGCAATCTCTTTTGGATCCTTTTCAGGCTTAGAGAGATTGATGGTAATCTCTAGTTCACCATAGTCAGATGGTACACGATAAGCAATGTTCTTTGCGATAGCCTTCAGTTTGATGTAGTCATTCTTCTGACTGAGTTGGTAGAAGTCTGCAATTGCCTGCTCTGGTGACTGGGCATAGGTATTCCAAAATTCACGATTAACCTGACTTGGACAAGGGGTTACCAAGTCCATGAGGTCAGCACCGAGAATCTCACGCGCAGCCTGACTATCTTCAATCGTTCCCAATCGAACGGCTTCCTCGACAAGCTGATCTTTGAGGTCAATCAAATCATCTTGGTCAGTCTCAACTTCAAGAACTCCATCTCCCACCAGTGCTAAAACACGATTGGTCAGATAAATTCGATCCAACTCTTCAAAGCTACTTTCTGCAATGACTTTGGTCACAAATTTTTCTACTAAGGTCACTAGATAACCTCCTTCTGACTATTCAAGAACGCGAGTTCCACCTGCCACTTCAGCGATATAGAAACTTGGAGCGTAGCCAACGATTTCTTCATAGTGCTTGCCTACAGCTTCTTTAAAGGACTCAACAGCATCTTTTTGAACCAAGGCGATCGCACAACCACCAAAGCCAGCTCCTGTCATACGAGCACCAAGAACACCTTCTTGAGCCCAAGCTGTATGAACAAGGGTATCTAATTCCAAGCCAGTTACTTCGTAATCGTGCTCAAGTGAAACATGAGAAGCATTCATCAAACGACCAAACTTGTCTAAATCTCCTGCTTGAAGAGCCGCTTGCGCTTTAAGGGTACGTTGGTTTTCAAGAACTGCATGACGCGCACGTTTCAAGCGATTTTCGTCTTTGATCAGGTAGCTATATTCATCAAAAGCCCATTCAACCAATTCCCCCAAGGTTTGAATATTCAAGGCCACTTGGAGTTCTTCTACTGCTTTTTCACATTCAGCACGACGTTCATTGTACTTAGAATCCGCAAGTTCACGGCGTTTGTTGGTATTCATGATAACAACAACATTGTCCTTCAAATCAAGGGGAACCAAGTCATATTCTAAACTATTTGTATCCAGATAAATGGCACGTTGGTCTGCCCCCATACCGATAGCAAATTGGTCCATGATACCAGAGTTAACACCAATAAAGTTATTCTCTGTCAATTTCCCGATTTTTACTAAATCTAGACGATCCAATTTTAGGTCAAAGAGGTATTCTGCCACGACACCTGTCAATAGCTCCAAAGATGCAGAAGAAGACAAGCCCGCACCATTTGGGATATTTCCAAATACATAGAAATCAAAACCTTTATCAATCACATGTCCAGCTTCTTGCAAGAAATGAAGGACACCTTTTGGATAGTTGGTCCAGTTGTGCTCTTTCTCAAATTTAAGGTCAGCTAGAGGAACTTCGATAATTCCTTTATCCTCAAAGTTTGCTGAGTAAAAACGCAAAACTTGGTCATCGCGCTTGCGTGCAGCTCCGTAAGTTCCTAGTGAAATAGCTGCTGGGAAAACATGGCCACCGTTGTAGTCAGTATGCTCCCCAATCAAGTTGATGCGCCCTGGTGAGAAGAAGGTTTGGTCCGCTTCTTGACCAAAAACAGCAAGAAAATCCTTGCGAAGTGCATCAGCAGTAAGATGTTGTGTCATATGAATTCTCCTTTGACAATTGTTAGGTAAAAAAACTTAACCTGTAATCGTTTTCTTCTATTGTACCCAAGGGTTTTGCTTTGGTCAACATTTTTACCTATATTTTACTAAACTATAGGTAAAAAGCAACAAAAATATGCTATAATAACCTAAAAAGGAGGGGAATTATGGCTACACTCAAAGATATCGCTCAGCTAGCCTCTGTCTCGATCGCAACTGTATCCCGCGTTCTCAATCGCGATCAGAGCCTATCTGTTACAGAAGAAACTCGACATCGTATCTTAACCGTCGCAGATGAACTAGGGTATACAAAACATCTCAAAACAGGCGAAAGTCATAAACTCAAACAAAAAATTGCTATCATCCAGTGGGTGAGCGAACAAGGAGAATTAGAAGATCTCTACTACTACCAGATCCGTCTTGGAATTGAAAAAAGAGCTCAAGAGTTAGACTATGACATTTTGCGCTATTTTAACGACCAACCTTTCACGCTTAGTGAGGAAGTGATTGGTATCCTCTGTATTGGTAAATTTAGTCGAACACAGATTGCTTCATTCGAGGAATATCAAAAGCCTCTAGTATTTTTAGATAGTGACACTCTGGCTTTAGGGCATACTTGTGTCATCACTGATTTTTCAAATGCTGTCAAACAAGTTTTGGATTATTTTATCAATCAAGGCATGGACAGGGTTGGAATTCTGACTGGACTCGAGATTACGACTGATCAAGAGGAACAAATCCATGATAAACGACTGGAAGCCTTTATCAGCTACACACAGGAACTGGGAATCTATCATGAGGAACTGATTTTCCAAGGAGAGTTTACTGCCCAATCTGGCTACGACTTAATGAAACATGCAATTCAAAACTTGGGGAAACAACTTCCATCTGCCTTTTTTGCTGCAAGCGATAGTCTGGCAATCGGTGCCCTTCGGGCACTTCAAGAAGCTAGTATCCACCTGCCAGAGCGAGTGAGTTTAATTTCCTTTAATGACACTAGCTTGACCAAACAAGTTTTCCCACCACTTTCCAGTATCACTGTTTATACAGAGGAAATGGGACGCACAGGCATGGATATCCTTAATAGAGAAGTACTCCACGGACGCAAGATTCCAAGCCTCACTATGCTGGGAACCAAACTGACTTTAAGAGAAAGCACCTTGCATTAAACACAACTGTTTACAATAAAAAATCCTAATAAGAGTTCACTCTCTATTAGGATTTTCTTTTCTATTCAATCACAATCATAGCTTTAATGGTCTTACGTTCATCCATATCTTTATAGGCTTGATCAATCTCATCTAAGCGATAACTATGAGTGAACACACGACCTGGATTGATGTCTCCATCAAGAACAGCCTTGAGTAAGAACTGTTTGTCATAGGTGGTAACAGAAGCTGCTCCACCTGCTACAGAGATGTTTTGGGCAAAGGTCGAACCAAGAACACGGTTATTGTAGTGAGGCACACCAACAAATCCTAAGCGCCCTCCATTGTGAAGGACACCTAGGGCTTGATCAACAGCTGCTGCAGTACCGACACATTCAAGGGCAGCATCCGCTCCGCCACCAAGGATTTCACGAACCTTAGCAATACCTTCTTGACCACGTTCTTCAACTACCGCTGTAGCACCGAATTCCATAGCCAGCTTTTGTCGATCTTCATGACGGCTCATGAGGACGATTTGGGAAGCTCCACGCATTTTGGCTGCAATAACAGCACATTGTCCAACTGCCCCATCACCGATTACCACCACTTTGTCACCTGGTTTGACATGAGCAACACGCGCAGCATGGTAGCCCGTCGGCATAACATCTGCCAAAGTCAAGAAGGATTTGAGCATGGCTTCAGTATAATCGGATGGTTGTCCAGGGACTTTTACGAGTGCCCAGTTTGCATATTCAAAACGCATGTACTCTGCCTGCACTCCATCAGACCAGTTGGTTCCAATATGGCGATCGCAAGTCCCATCATAGCCAGCGCGACAGGCGTCACACTCGCCACAGCCATGGGTGAAAGGCGCAATGACAAAATCTCCTGGTTTAACCATTGTAATAGCATCTCCGATTTCTTCGACGATTCCAATAGCCTCGTGACCACTATTTTGATGCCCCTTTTCAATGTCTGGATTACGGTAGCTCCAGAGGTCTGATCCACAAACACAGGTACGGACAATCCGGAGAACGACATCATCCGGCGCCTCAATTTTCGGACGCTCCACTTCGACAAGACCGACTTGCCCTGCTTTGTATAGACTGTTTTCTTCATAAGAACAACCTACTTTCTATTGCTTACTTACCTTTAGTATACACTTTTATGAGTCAAATAGCATGCAAGATGATAGTAAAAGTTTCCGCCAAACAAAATTGACTCCTAAGAACTCAATCATCTTATAGATATAATAGTCAGACTAGCTGGTCTCCTTTACTTAGCCTAAAAATGAGATAAATCTTTCAGCTGTTTCTGGTTCTTGGTGATCATGAAAGAGTGTACGTCTTTGGTCCAATCCTTCTATGTTCTTCATTTCATCTTCTGTTAACTCAAAGTCAAAAATATCAAAGTTCTCTTGCATCCGTTCTTTACGAACAGACTTAGGAATAACAACCACGTCACTTTGAAGTAAGAAACGTAGGGCTACTTGGGCTACAGATTTCCCATGTTTTTCTCCAATCTCCTTCAAGAGGGGAGTATTGAAGAAATCATTTTTCCCTTCAGCAAAAGGCCCCCAAGATTCAATTTGACAATTGTATTTCTCCAAATACTTTTTGGTCTCTTTTTGTTGCTGAAAGACATGGGTTTCTATCTGGTTAACAGCCGGTTTAATTTCCACAAAATGTTGAAGATCAATGAATCGATTAGGCGAAAAGTTAGAGACGCCAATAGCACGAACCTTCCCAGCCTTGTAAGCTTCTTCCATGGCTCTATAAGTTCCATAATAATCACCGAAAGGTTGGTGAACCAACAAAAGATCAATATAATCTGTTTGTAGTTTTTTCAAGGATTCTTCGATAGATGCTTTGGCCTTCTCATATCCTGCATTGCTGATCCAAATTTTTGTTGTAAGGAAGAATTCTTCCCGTGGAAGACCTGACTCCAAGATAGCTTCCCCCATACCTGCTTCATTGCCATAGATTTGAGCGGTATCAAAGGAACGATAACCAACCTCGATAGCCTCAAGAACTGCTCGCTTTGTTTCATCTACTGGAGTCTGAAATACTCCAAATCCAAGTTGTGGCATTTTGATATTGTTGTTTAAGGTTTTGTAAAACATATTTTCCCCTACTTCTTTTGATACTTTTAGTTTACACTCAATTTAAAGATTTGTATACTAGCAAATGAAAAATAGCATATATTAGGAGAAAAACACAGTATCAACCTTTCCAAAACTTCTCTAGTGTTCGTGACCTTTTATGCCCCCAATATCTTCAAGGCAGCGTTTGTGTTGATTATGATTCATTGGACTAGTATCCACTTCAATAGTAATATTGTGAACTCCACTTTGTCTTAATTGACTTCGAATAGCTTCTTTGCATTCTTCCATTCGTGCCCAATCCTCTAAGCATAGATGAACAATTGCATTATTTTCTAGACCATCCATGGACCAAATACTCAGTTGATTGATACTCTTGATATTTTCTAGAGCAAACAACTCCTTTTCCAGTTTGCCTGTATCAATACCTTCAGGAACTGCATCGAGAAATATATTAAGTGTAGACCAAAAACGAGGAATGGCTTTTGACAAGATAAAGAAGGAAATGACAAGCGACAAGAGAGGATCCAGAATATACCAGTCAGTAAATCTGAGGACAATGGCCATTAGAATGATGGCTATCCAACCCAGGGTATCTTCCAGAAAATGCAGGCTAAGGATAGACTCATTCTTTGTTTTCCCCTTACGAACCACTAGACTTGCAAGCACATTTATACCAACCGCAATAATTCCAAGCCAGAGGATTCCTTCATCATTGATAGGTTGTGGATGAAATAGTTTCCTTATATTTTCCAAAATGACTAGAGCAGATCCTGTCATGAGAATCACAGCCGTTATCAAAGCTCCTAGAAGGCTAAATCGTTTGTAACCCAAGGTGTAATGACTATCCTCTTCACGATTGGAAATTGTTTCAAGAAAGGCTGATAGCCCAATTGCAATAGCATCTCCTAAGTCATGGACAGAGTCCGCAAGAACAGCACTAGAACCAAATACTCCGCCTGCAATAAACTCAACAATGGCGTAACTCATATTTAAGAAAAAAGCCAGCCAAATAGCACGTTTTGAACTCATTTTTCCACCTTCCTTTGCTATAATGGGAGTAGGATAGAATAAATTTTATAAAAAAATTTTCTTAGTCCCACGCCCGTAATGCTGATTAGATGCTCTTCGAGCTAAATAGCGAAAGAAGATCCCAATCAGCTACTGCATCAAACATATATTTCTATAAATATTCTGAGAAATGAGACTATTATCTCTTCTCTACATTGTTATTATCCAATAAAATAAAAAGAAAGGATAGGAGCAAACTGTTCGGTTTGTAAGTTACTGAACAATTGATTCAAATTGTCTATATGAGTACTCAAGATCGTCGTATTACCAAGACTCGGAAAGCTATCTATACTGCTTTTTTACAATTACTAAATCAAAAAGACTACGAGGCTATCACCGTTCAAGAAATTATTGACCTTGCTGATGTGGGGCGCTCGACCTTTTACAGCCATTACGAAAGTAAGGAATTACTCCTAGACGAGCTCTGTCGCTATCTCTTTCATCATCTTTTTGAACGCGAGGAAAATATAACTACAGAGGATTATTTGGCTCATATCTTTTCACATTTTAAGAAAAATCAAGACCATGTCACCAGCCTTCTTTTTTCAAAAAATGACTACTTCCTTCGTCAATTGCAAAAAGAATTGGAACACCATGTTTATCCCATGGTTGCAGAGAACTTGCAAGTTTCCTATCCTAAGATTCCAGCCTCCTACCTCAAACATTTTGTTGTCAGCAATTTTATTGAAACACTGACCTGGTGGTTAAAAAAAAGGAAAATCTTATAAGGAAGATCAAGTAGTGAGATTTTACTTAGACGTCATGGAAATGACAAACAAACAAAAATAAATCATCATTATTCTAGCTAGAGAGGAAATCTTATGAACTTCGTTATTATTCTTGTTATTTTGATAGCCTTCTTACTTCTTGCTTTTCCTCTTCATCATTTATTGGCTAGCCTTTCAGAATTAAGAAAAGGCAGGAATCCCCTAGGAAATCAGCTTCTCCTTATCGGAAGTATCCTTGCTACCTTATCTATCTTCCTCTACTTCTTTGCTACCTTATCTATCTTCTGCTACTTCTTTTTGCCGATTGTCGCACTATCTATTTGGCTGATTGGCTGTGGTTTGATTTGCTACGGAGCCTATTGGAATGACAAACAGAAAGGAACCTTTAAAAAGTCTCACCATATCATCAGAATTACATTTGCTATAGTATTGACACTTATACTACTTTTATTCTAATACAAAAACCCTATCTTATCTAAAAAGCAAGATGGTTTTTTTGTTAGTATAAAGTAATTTCTATATTTATTTTTGAAGTATTCCTTCTTGAAGGAGAAATTCACGCGCTACTGTTTCGGCCGACTTGCCTTCCACACCAACCTGGTAGTTGAACTGACTCATCTGGCTCTCGGTGATTTTACCAGCTAATTTATTGAGGACTGCTTCCAACTCAGGATGTTTTTCGAGTAATTCAGCTTTCATCAGTGGTGCTCCTTGATATGGCGGGAAGAGTTGTTTATCATCCTCCAAACCACTAAATCATACCGAGCAATTTCAGCATCCGTTGAGTAAGCATCTATAATTTGAATGTCCCCTGACTGTATGGCTTGGTAGCGAAGAGCTGGCTCCATGGTTGCCACATTGAGATTTAGTCCATAAACAGACTGCAAGCCCTTGTTTCCATCCTCACGGTCGTTAAACTCCAGAGTGAATCCAGCCTTGAGCTGTCCTTCCACTTTTTTCAAGTCTGAAATCGTCTTAAGTCCATATTCTTGCGCAATTTTTTTGGGAACTGCAATTGCATAAGTATTTTGATAAGCCATGGGTTTGAGAAAGGCTAGTTGATCCTGTTTAGCAATACCATCACGAGCAACTTCATAAACCTTTTCTGGGTCATGCCCAACTTCTGGAGATGGTTGGAGGAGACTCTCCGTCACTGTCCCAGAAAATTCTGGATAGATATCAATATCCCCTTTTTTCAGTGCTTGGTAAAGGAAATCTGTCTTCCCAAAATTGGGTTTAACCGTCACCGTCATATCCGTATTTCCCTCGATGAGAAGTTTATACATATTCATGAGAATCTCAGGTTCAGGTCCTAACTTCCCAGCAATGACGAGATTGTCTTTCTCATTATGTGGAATGATGCTTGGAACATAACTAACTCCCAAACCAAGGACCATGACAGCAAAGGTCGAAACAATCGTACGCAACTTTGCCTTTTCCAACCATTTGAGAATAACATTAAAGAGGATGGCCAAAATGGCTGATGAGATAGCCCCGATTAAAATGAGACTGGTATTCCGACGATCAATTCCCAAAAGGATAAAGGAGCCCAATCCTCCAGCTCCCACAAGGGCGGCTAAAGTCGCTGTTCCAATGATCATAACGGTTGCTGTTCGAACCCCCGATACAATGACAGGCATGGCCAGTGGAATTTCAAACTTCTTGAGTCGCTCCCACTTGGTCATCCCAAAAGCAATCCCTGCCTCCTCAAGACTAGGATCAATGCCATTCAGGGCTGTGATTGTATTTTCTAAAATCGGGAAAATAGCGTAGATGACAAGGGCTGTAAGGGCTGGTAAGGTTCCAATCCCCATGAAAGGAATAAAGAGACCCAACAAGGCCATTGAAGGAATGGTCTGGAAGATACCCGCAACTTGTAGTACCCAATTCGCCACTTTTTTGTGTCCATTTAGATAAACCTCAAGTGGGATGGTCAGAAAAATAGCGACCAATAAGGTCAAAAGAGATAATTGTAAGTGTTGCCCCAGAGCAGTTACCCATTCACTAAATCGCTCCTGAAAGGTTGAAATGAAATTAGACATGAAGGCCACCTCCAAACAAGTTTGCTACAAAGTCTGTCGCAGGTGCTTGTAAAATTGTTTCAGGGTCAGCGACCTGGCAAATCTCCCCATCCTGTAAAACAGCAATTCGATCGCCTAATTTTAAGGCCTCGTCCGTATCATGAGTCACGAAAATAGTCGTCATACCAAACTCTTTGTGCAAGTCTTTGGTAAGAGACTGTAGCTGTTTGCGAGAAATAGCATCCAAGGCTGAAAAGGGCTCGTCCATCAATAGAATCTTTGGCTCTGCAATGATAGCCCGCACAATCCCAATCCGCTGTTGCTCCCCACCAGATAACTCACTAGGCATGCGCTTTGCATACTCTGCAGCAGGCAGACCCACCTTGTCCAAGAGTTCTTCTGTTTTAGAGGCGATTTGTTCCTTGCTCCAGCCCTTCATTTCAGGAATCAATGCTATATTTTCAGCAACTGTTAAATTTGGAAAAAGGGCAATGGCCTGAAGGACATAGCCGGTACTGAGACGTAACTCCCGTTCATCATAGTCCTTGATGCGTTTCCCATCCATGTAGATATTGCCATCTGTCGGCTCCAAGAGACGGTTCACCATCTTAATCATGGTGGTCTTTCCAGATCCTGAAGGACCTACCAAGACCATAAATTCTCCATTTTTAATGCGGAGATTGACATCTTTTAAAATGTCCTTATCCGTGTAGCGCAAGGCTACATGTTTGTATTCAATCATGTTCTTCCTCGATAAGTTTTCTGTCTCTAAGAGTATCCAATAGGTTACTTGCCGGATGCCCTAGAATTTTTTCGATATCTGTTGAAACCCCAGCTTGTTCGCCAACTTTGATAGCTGTATAAGTGCTGACCCAGGCATCGTACTCCCAAGTTTGTGCTGGCCATTTTTTCCGTGACTCATAGGCTTCTTCTACTGTTTCATCCACATACGCGATGGCCTTACCGGTCTCTTTTGAGAGAAGCGCTACGATTTCTTCCATGGAAAGATCCTCTGGCCCTGTCAAATTCAAGGTTTGATTTTTCCACTCCTTAGGATTTAAAAGAATCTCTGCTGCAACCCTAGATGTGTCCTTACGGGCAACAGCTGACACAAGACCACTGCCGGCCGGACCACGAATCTCTCCATTTTCAAGCGCCATATCAATCAGGAAGTCCAAGTAAAAATTATCTCTCAAAAAAGTGTAGGTGAATCCTAACTCCTTGATATAGGCTTCCGTCTGGGCATGATCTCGAGACAAGGTGAAAGTTGCCTTCTCATCTGCCCCATAAAAGGAGGTATAAACGATATGCTCTACTCCTGCTAGCTTTGCAGCATCTAAAAATTCCTTGTGCTCCTTGACACGCTCTGGATTTTCCCGAGCAGAAACCATCAACAAGATATCAATATCCTTCAAGGTCTCAACCACCTCTGGTGTATTGACATACACTATTTTACGAATTTCTGCTGACGCATAGATCTTGCACGCTCTGGGCTTCGTGCTAAATGGACGGAAGCAATTCCTTTTTGATCTATAAGATTCGCCACATAAGAACCTAATTTCCCTGTTACCCCCGTAATACCAATCATAACTGTTACTTCCTTTCCTTAGATCTCATTTTCTTTAGCTTTTAGATTTGTGATAATACGCTCTTGATAAGCCTCAAATTCTCGGATTTCTTGATTGGAAAATCCTTGGTAGAAAATCTCCCCCAATTCTTTACTGACACGGTCTCCAATTTCTTTTTGTGCCCAACCGAGGTCTGTCAAAGAGATATATTTTTTCCTTTTATCCTGCGTGCAAGGTTGAATCGTGACCAAACCTTGTTCTTCCAATTTCTTAACCATACTGGTCAATGTATTATTGGCTAGACCCGTCGCGAGAGCGATATCGGTCGCAGTAGCGCACCCCAACTCTTGCTTCCACAAAATCGTTAAAATTTTTCCCTGTTCACTTCTGTATTGAGTATCTGGTTCCTTGCTCAAGAGTTTTTGGAAGATACGCCCATTCAACAAGCGAATCTGTAGAGCTTGGTAGCCCCCTAACATCTTGTCCATTATGTCTCCTTTTTATTCTATATCGAACTGTTTAAGTATATTGTAACTTTTTTGATTACACCTGTCAACTGTTTCGATATAGAAATATTAATTTTTTAATAAATCTGAGTAAATCTCATAATCAAAATCCTTAAAAACATTGAATACAACTGTCCTATCAGTGTGTTTTATCTGAAACTGTATAACCGTCTCCATCGCAATCTTGACTGACTCTTCATTTGGAAATCGAAATTCTCCTGTTGAGATACAACAAAATTCCAATTTCCCAGAGCTTGTTCATAAGCTAAGGTCAAACACTCTTCATACGTCAATCCTAACTTCCGTCTTTCAAAATCCGTCACTTCTTCATAGATAATAGACCCCGCCATGTGAAGGATATAGCGGGAAAGTAGGTTGTAGGACTTGGTAATCTTTATATTCTTTCCAATCCATTTCACATGCCCATTAAGGAAATGGATTTACCGTCCATGGTTCCTGCTCCTTGAGTCATCCCCGTCAACGCTACACGTCCATCTTCCTTAAGATGCTTGTAAAGAAGTTTAAAATCAGCAGTCAAAAAATATACTCTTATCCCATCCTCCCACATCATATTCCTAACAACTGTGTACTGATGTCCTGTTTCATCAACCCTTGCTACTACAACGAATGAATCTCTTCTACTAGTACTTTCAAATATTCCATTATAATTTACCATGTCCTTCTTTGCATTTTAATACGATATCGAACTTTATTCGAGCATTGTCAAAGAAAACCTTCATCTGTAAACTATTTTGTTATAGAAAAAACAAAAACTTCCTACCCAAAAGTAGAAAGTCATCATTTTTATAAAATTAAACATGAATCACATCTGAAGCATTCCTCTTAAAGAAACTACTATGGACCAGATAAGGACCATACTTAGAATTTTGACTAGAAACCAAGCATAAAAGGAATGATAAAAATTTTTTTATAAAAGTAGAGTAAGCAAAAAAAGTAAAAAAATAACTAAAACTAAGAGTTTTTTTAAATCAAGAAAGTAAAGATAACAGACAATTGATGTATTCAATAGAATATTGAAACCCGTAGCAAAAACTAGCCGATATGATATTCGTCTTGATCTGAGAATTAAAGAGTTTGACAAAAAAACAAGGCTAATAAAGAAGTGTTATAGATACAAATCGGTTTATAATTATTACGATAGAAAACTAAACATTTATTATTATAAAAAACAAGCCCTCTGCTAAAATTACTCGCTTTGTTAATCCAAACATGGGAAACTCCACTGATATCACTCCAAGGAACAAATAAGTCTAATCTTCTAAGGTAAATACCATCCTGAGCAATATAAAATTTCCAAGGAAAAAGAAAAATTTATGCCGATACCAAGTGAAAGCAATAAAAGAAGGAAATACACTAACTGTGTTTGATCAAAACTAAAAGCGTAATCAAAAAATGTTATCGTTTGAAATCCTCGACCAACAATTTGATTAAAGCCTAGAAAAAACAAAACAATTACAAATAAAACAAATCTATAAAAAATACTATGAAACTTTACACTTTTTGGCATAAATCATATTCTCCTAAATTATACAATAAACATCAAAACATACTTTACTATCTTATATAAGACTAGTATAACATTAAATACTCAAAGAATATAAAAATAATAGAAAGAGATATTAAAAAATAGAGTCTAGTCAAAACTAAACTCTTTTTCTTTTAATCTTCTTCTACCAAACGTTTAAACTCTGCTTGAATCTCTGTATTTTCTGTAGGTTTTAAGTACATGATTCCACCATTTGTTGTTGGTGAATGAAATACAATCGCTTCTCCTGTGTTGGTTATCGCAAAGAAGTAACTATGTACATCCGGGTATTTATCCCAATTACTGTAGCGTTCTACAATTCGATACTGAGCAGTTCCTAATCCATTATCCGAGTATACTGCATTTAATTTTTCACTTGGCCCATCACCAAAGGTATAGAGATTATCTGGACCGACATCTCCTCCTGATATGCCCTTTTTGTAATTAGGTTGCCCAAGTCTCTCGCCCCACCCTTTTATGAAGGATTCTAATTTAGCAGACTTACTAGCATTCCAAGGAGCCTTTTGTTCTTCACTCGAAATAGTCTTGCTGCTAGTAGAAGGTTCAAATTTTTGCCAATCAAGTTGATTGAAATCTAGCATTTCGGCTTCTGTTTTTCCAAACTCTGTATGCAAATCTTTATTTCCAGGAACTCGAATATCCTGTTCTTGCAGTTTACTTGCAGCTTGCTGGTTTAAATTCAGATGATACAGTACTCCTCTACCTTCTCCTGTTCCAGAGGACCAACCTAATTCTAGAATATCACCACCCTGATAGATATTCATAGAATTTCTAGCACCACCATGACCTGCAACAAAACCCTCTGCCAAAAGTACCGGTTTCTCATTTACTAAATAATAAAGTCCCGAAATAAATAACCGCCACTAGATTGCTCAACACCGATTAGCAACTCCTCGATACCATCTTGATTAAGATCCGTATACACATAGCGCATCTGATCCCCTTGAAAAACTGCATTTTCAACTGACCAACTGTTAATAGGCCGATCAGTTGCATTCAAATTTTTATAAAGATCTACTATTTTGTCTATATCCTTAGGTGTAGAAAGTATTTTTTTGTAATCATCAAAAATCGGCTTGTAGAATTCTTTAAAATCTTTCTTGGACGGTTCGTTAGTTGTAGACTGACTAGTAGTAGATGATAAGCTACTTTCCTGACTGGAAATATCACCATTTTGATTACTACAACCAATTATAAATAAACTTAAAAACAGAAAAAACGAGGCTCCTAAGACTTTTTTATTCTCCATAACATTCTCCTTTATTGTTACAGTAAATTTATACTTAAATCTCTCTTACATTATATCAAATGAAAAAGAATTTGACATAGAATAATAAAAACTAAGTGAACAATATGGGCTCTATACTATTTGTAGTGGGTAAATCCCCTGTAGATAATATGGAGTCTATTTTTGTGTAGAAAACATACTAAGATTAGTAGTGAGAAAATCTCCGACGGGAGAGAGTACTCACTACTTTTTCTTTATGTTAAAGTAGAGGTGTCTTGTAAAGTCGTAGGGCTCTTTGGCGCTAGACGTCGCTTGACAAACTGGCAAGACACCTGTTTTAGGTGGAATTTGATCAAAGTATGTGGGACGCTAGACGTCGCGTATTGAAAATAAAATCACTAAAATACGGAATTATTCAAGACAAAAGAGGTAATATCATGCGTACAGTATTTGGGATTGATGTGAGTAAGGCAAGTTCTGAGGTGGCAATTTTAGTCAACGGTGAAAAGATTCATGGATACACTATGCTCAATGACGCCATTGGCTTCAATCGTCTTTTGAATGACTTGAAAACTGTTCATAACCCTGAGATTATATTTGAAGCTACTGGTGTCTATTCTCGGCGTCTTCGAGCCTTTCTTGAGGAATACGGCTACGCTTATACACAGCTGAATCCTCTGGAAGCTAAGAAGCAACTGGACAGTCTGCGAGTTCGTAAAACAGACAAAATTGATGCTGAAAAGTTGGCTCATTCTCAGTTTATACTCAATCGTAAACCAACTTATGCGCAGGAAGAAGTTTATCAACACCTGCGTGATTTAAGCCGTTTCTATCAAAATCTTACAGAAGACATTGTTAGAGCTAAAAACCGTCTACACAAGGTCTTACAAGTCACCTTTCCTGAATTGGAAAATCTCTTATCTACACCAACTGGAGAGCAATATTGGAATTTAGTGATGGCTTTTCCATGCAAAGAGTTTGTAGTAAACCTATCTCAAAATGAATTGTGTAAGATTATCCGTCAATCTACCTCCAAACGAATCTCTGAAAAGCGTATTGCTTACCTGACTGATAAACTTATAAAACTCGCTAAACAATCTTTTTGTGCGGTCAAGAAAATCTCCCCAATGCTTGAAGAGGTTCGTTACTATGCTCAAGAATTGCTTCGTCTTTCTGAGCACAGACAGGTTGTCTTAGACGACATGGTAGCTCTAGCTCAGCCTTTACCAGAGTATGACATCTTACGATCAATTCCTGGCATCGCAGAAACCACAGCGACATCTATCATTGGCGAATTGGGAGATATTCGTCGCTTTCAGTCTACCAATCAAATCAACGCTTTTATTGGCATTGACCTGAGACACTATGAATCTGGGAACTTTCTCGCCAAGGAACACATTACTAAGCGAGGTAATCCCTATGCCAGAAAAATCTTCTTCAAGTGCATTCATAACATCGCTTCAGCTAGTCATACCAATCCCTGCCATATCGCCGACTTTTATGAGAAACGAAAAAGACAATCGACAATAGCTTTAACCAAGCCACATGCGATTGCCTCTATACATCGTCTCATTCGAACAATGTATTACCTCATTACGCATAACAAACTTTACGATTACTCTTTGACCCAAAATCGATAAAGTCATCTATGCCGTATTATTATAACACCTTGTTTCAAAAAATACCAGATGAGGTGTTTTTTAGCATGCCCTTTTTATGGATCAATAAGTGGTTAGAATAAGACAGTAACCTCAGAATAGCTACTGTCTTATCTCTTTTTTTACTTAAGGACCCTGATATACTTGACAAATGGTAGAAAAGAGCCATTAAAAAAAGAGCTATAAAAGCTCTTTGAATACGGAGAATAAGGGATTCGAACCCTTGCGCCAGTTACCCGACCTAACGATTTAGCAAACCGTCCTCTTCAGCCTCTTGAGTAATTCTCCTATTAATGGGCACGAGTGGACTCGAACCACCGACCTCACGCTTATCAGGCGTGCGCTCTAACCACCTGAGCTACGCGCCCAAGTTAATAAACTTGGTATATGAACTAAAAGTTCAAAGCGGGTGACGAGAATCGAACTCGCGACAACAGCTTGGAAGGCTGTAGTTTTACCACTAAACTACACCCGCATTAATAATAGATATGGCGCGAGACGGAATCGAACCGCCGACACATGGAGCTTCAATCCATTGCTCTACCAACTGAGCTACCGAGCCAAAATTGCGGGAGCAGGATTTGAACCTACGACCTTCGGGTTATGAGCCCGACGAGCTACCGAGCTGCTCCATCCCGCGTTAATAATAAAGGAGGATGTGGGATTCGAACCCACGCACGCTTTTACACGCCTGACGGTTTTCAAGACCGTTCCCTTCAGCCGGACTTGGGTAATCCTCCATAACATTTTATGGACCTTGTAGGACTTGAACCTACGACCACTCGGTTATGAGCCGAGAGCTCTAACCAGCTGAGCTAAAGGTCCAACAAGATCATTATAGCGGCGAAGGGGATCGAACCCCCGACCTCCCGGGTATGAACCGGACGCTCTAGCCAGCTGAGCTACACCGCCATCAATCGGGAAGACAGGATTCGAACCTGCGACACCTTGGTCCCAAACCAAGTACTCTACCAAGCTGAGCTACTTCCCGAGTTAAATAGAAAAAATGCACCCTAGAGGAGTCGAACCTCTAACCGCCTGATTCGTAGTCAGGTACTCTATCCAGTTGAGCTAAGGGTGCTCATTATATGCCGAGGACCGGGATCGAACCGGTACGATCGTTACCAATCGCAGGATTTTTAAGTCCTGTGCGTCTGCCAGTTCCGCCACCCCGGCCTCTCTAAGCGAACGACGGGATTCGAACCCGCGACCCCCACCTTGGCAAGGTGGTGTTCTACCACTGAACTACGTTCGCATCGACCTCTTGGTTATATTAAAAAAATGCCGGCTACATGACTTGAACACGCGACCCTCTGATTACAAATCAGATGCTCTACCAACTGAGCTAAGCCGGCTTATTTCTATTATGCGGGTTAAGGGACTTGAACCCCCACGCCGTTAAGCGCCAGATCCTAAATCTGGTGCGTCTGCCAATTCCGCCAAACCCGCAATGATGACCCGTACTGGGCTCGAACCAGTGACCCATTGATTAAAAGTCAATTGCTCTACCAACTGAGCTAACGAGTCAAATAACTTTCGTTATTACGGTCCCGACGGGAATCGAACCCGCGATCTTCGCCGTGACAGGGCGACGTGATAACCGCTACACTACGGGACCTATGGGAGTTAACGGGATCGAACCGCTGACCCTCTGCTTGTAAGGCAGATGCTCTCCCAGCTGAGCTAAACTCCCTTTAGCTAAGCGACTTCCTTATCTCACAGGGGGCAACCCCCAACTACTTCCGGCGTTCTAGGGCTTAACTGCTGTGTTCGGCATGGGTACAGGTGTATCTCCTAGGCTATCGTCACTTAACTTTGAGTAATACCTACTCAAAATTGAATATCTTTCAAATTTCACTTAAAAATAATCACGCTTCGTATTCTCAGTTACTTTGGATAAGTCCTCGAGCTATTAGTATTAGTCCGCTACATGTGTCGCCACACTTCCACTTCTAACCTATCTACCTGATCTTCTCTCAGGGCTCTTACTGATATATAATCATGGGAAATCTCATCTTGAGGTGGGTTTCACACTTAGATGCTTTCAGCGTTTATCCCTTCCCTACATAGCTACCCAGCGATGCCTTTGGCAAGACAACTGGTACACCAGCGGTAAGTCCACTCTGGTCCTCTCGTACTAGGAGCAGATCCTCTCAAATTTCCTACGCCCGCGACGGATAGGGACCGAACTGTCTCACGACGTTCTGAACCCAGCTCGCGTGCCGCTTTAATGGGCGAACAGCCCAACCCTTGGGACCGACTACAGCCCCAGGATGCGACGAGCCGACATCGAGGTGCCAAACCTCCCCGTCGATGTGAACTCTTGGGGGAGATAAGCCTGTTATCCCCAGGGTAGCTTTTATCCGTTGAGCGATGGCCCTTCCATACGGAACCACCGGATCACTAAGCCCGACTTTCGTCCCTGCTCGAGTTGTAGCTCTCGCAGTCAAGCTCCCTTATACCTTTACACTCTGCGAATGATTTCCAACCATTCTGAGGGAACCTTTGGGCGCCTCCGTTACCTTTTTAGGAGGCGACCGCCCCAGTCAAACTGCCCGTCAGACACTGTCTCCGATAGGGATCACCTATCCGGGTTAGAGTGGCCATAACACAAGGGTAGTATCCCAACAGCGTCTCCTTCGAAACTGGCGTCCCGATCTCTTAGACTCCTACCTATCCTGTACATGTGGTACAGACACTCAATATCAAACTGCAGTAAAGCTCCATGGGGTCTTTCCGTCCTGTCGCGGGTAACCTGCATCTTCACAGGTACTAAAATTTCACCGAGTCTCTCGTTGAGACAGTGCCCAAATCATTACGCCTTTCGTGCGGGTCGGAACTTACCCGACAAGGAATTTCGCTACCTTAGGACCGTTATAGTTACGGCCGCCGTTTACTGGGGCTTCAATTCATACCTTCGGATTACTCCTAAGCACTCCTCTTAACCTTCCAGCACCGGGCAGGCGTCACCCCCTATACATCATCTTACGATTTAGCAGAGAGCTGTGTTTTTGATAAACAGTTGCTTGGGCCTATTCACTGCGGCTGACTTATGTCAGCACCCCTTCTCCCGAAGTTACGGGGTCATTTTGCCGAGTTCCTTAACGAGAGTTCTCTCGCTCACCTGAGGCTACTCGCCTCGACTACCTGTGTCGGTTTGCGGTACGGGTAGAGTATGTTTAAACGCTAGAAGCTTTTCTTGGCAGTGTGACGTCACTAACTTCGCTACTAAACTTCGCTCCCCATCACAGCTCAATGTTATAGAACTAAGCATTTAACTCAATTCACACCTCACTGCTTAGACAGACTCTTCCAATCGTCTGCTTTAGTTAGCCTACTGCGTCCCTCCATCACTACATACTCTAGTACAGGAATATCAACCTGTTGTCCATCGGATACACCTTTCGGTCTCTCCTTAGGGTCCCGACTAACCCAGGGCGGACGAGGCCTTCCCCTGGAAACCTTAGTCTTACGGTGGACAGGATTCTCACCTGTCTTTCGCTACTCATACCGGCATTCTCACTTCTATGCGTTCCAGCACTCCTCACGGTACACCTTCATCACACATAGAACGCTCTCCTACCATACCCATAAAAGGTATCCACAGCTTCGGTAAATTGTTTTAGCCCCGGTACATTTTCGGCGCAGGGTCACTCGACTAGTGAGCTATTACGCACTCTTTGAATGAATAGCTGCTTCTAAGCTAACATCCTAGTTGTCTGTGCAACCCCACATCCTTTTCCACTTAACAATTATTTTGGGACCTTAGCTGGTGGTCTGGGCTGTTTCCCTTTCGACTACGGATCTTAGCACTCGCAGTCTGACTGCCGACCATAATTCTTTGGCATTCGGGTTTATCTGAGATTGGTAATCCGGGATGGACCCCTCACCCAAACAGTGCTCTACCTCCAAGAATCTCTAATGTCGACGCTAGCCCTAAAAGCTATTTCGGAGAGAACCAGCTATCTCCAAGTTCGTTTGGAATTTCTCCGCTACCCACAAGTCATCCAAGCACTTTTCAACGTGCCCTGGTTCGGTCCTCCAGTGCGTCTTACCGCACCTTCAACCTGCTCATGGGTAGGTCACATGGTTTCGGGTCTACGACATAATACTAAAGCGCCCTATTCAGACTCGGTTTCCCTGCGGCTCCGTCTCTTCAACTTAACCTCGCATCATATCGTAACTCGCCGGTTCATTCTACAAAAGGCACGCTCTCACCCATTAACGGGCTCGAACTTGTTGTAGGCACACGGTTTCAGGTTCTATTTCACTCCCCTCCCGGGGTGCTTTTCACCTTTCCCTCACGGTACTGGTTCACTATCGGTCACTAGGGAGTATTTAGGGTTGGGAGATGGTCCTCCCAGATTCCGACGGGATTTCACGTGTCCCGCCGTACTCAGGATTCTGCTAGGTACAAAGACTATTTTAAATACGAGGCTATCACTCTCTTTGGCTGATCTTCCCAGACCATTCTTCTATAGTCTTTGAGTCCACATTGCAGTCCTACAACCCCGAAGAGTAAACTCTTCGGTTTGCCCTCCTGCCGTTTCGCTCGCCGCTACTAAGGCAATCGCTTTTGCTTTCTCTTCCTGCAGCTACTTAGATGTTTCAGTTCACTGCGTCTTCCTCCTCATATCCTTAACAGATATGGGTAACAGGTAGTACCTGTTGGGTTCCCCCATTCGGAAATCCCTGGATCATCGCTTACTTACAGCTACCCAAGGCATATCGTCGTTTGTCACGTCCTTCTTCGGCTCCTAGTGCCAAGGCATCCACCGTGCGCCCTTATTAACTTAACCTTATTTTTCTGACCTTTCAGTCATAAACTCTTTATTAATACTACAGCGTTTTCGGTTTATTTTCTTGTTACTATTTGATATAGATATTCAATTTTCAATGTGCATTACTTGGTGATCTCTCACCAATGGAGCCTAGCGGGATCGAACCGCTGACCTCCTGCGTGCAAAGCAGGCGCTCTCCCAGCTGAGCTAAGGCCCCACAAGACCTCTCAAGACTAAACAAGACCAATGTGCATTCCTTATCCTTAGAAAGGAGGTGATCCAGCCGCACCTTCCGATACGGCTACCTTGTTACGACTTCACCCCAATCATCTATCCCACCTTAGGCGGCTGGCTCCAAATGGTTACCTCACCGACTTCGGGTGTTACAAACTCTCGTGGTGTGACGGGCGGTGTGTACAAGGCCCGGGAACGTATTCACCGCGGCGTGCTGATCCGCGATTACTAGCGATTCCGACTTCATGTAGGCGAGTTGCAGCCTACAATCCGAACTGAGACTGGCTTTAAGAGATTAGCTTGTCGTCACCGACTTGCGACTCGTTGTACCAGCCATTGTAGCACGTGTAGCCCAGGTCATAAGGGGCATGATGATTTGACGTCATCCCCACCTTCCTCCGGTTTATTACCGGCAGTCTCGCTAGAGTGCCCAACTAAATGATGGCAACTAACAATAGGGGGTTGCGCTCGTTGCGGGACTTAACCCAACATCTCACGACACGAGCTGACGACAACCATGCACCACCTGTCACCTCTGTCCCGAAGGAAAAGCTCTATCTCTAGAGCGGTCAGAGGGATGTCAAGACCTAGTAAGGTTCTTCGCGTTGCTTCGAATTAAACCACATGCTCCACCGCTTGTGCGGGCCCCCGTCAATTCCTTTGAGTTTCAACCTTGCGGTCGTACTCCCCAGGCGGAGTGCTTAATGCGTTAGCTGCGGCACTAAACCCCGGAAAGGGTCTAACACCTAGCACTCATCGTTTACGGCGTGGACTACCAGGGTATCTAATCCTGTTTGCTCCCCACGCTTTCGAGCCTCAGCGTCAGTTACAAGCCAGAGGCCGCTTTCGCCACCGGTGTTCCTCCATATATCTACGCATTTCACCGCTACACATGGAATTCCACTCTCCCTCTTGCACTCAAGTTAAACAGTTTCCAAAGCGTACTATGGTTAAGCCACAGCCTTTAACTTCAGACTTATCTAACCGCCTGCGCTCGCTTTACGCCCAATAAATCCGGACAACGCTCGGGACCTACGTATTACCGCGGCTGCTGGCACGTAGTTAGCCGTCCCTTTCTGGTAAGATACCGTCACAGTGTGAACTTTCCACTCTCACACTCGTTCTTCTCTTACAACAGAGCTTTACGATCCGAAAAACCTTCTTCACTCACGCGGCGTTGCTCGGTCAGACTTCCGTCCATTGCCGAAGATTCCCTACTGCTGCCTCCCGTAGGAGTCTGGGCCGTGTCTCAGTCCCAGTGTGGCCGATCACCCTCTCAGGTCGGCTATGTATCGTCGCCTTGGTGAGCCGTTACCTCACCAACTAGCTAATACAACGCAGGTCCATCTGGTAGTGATGCAATTGCACCTTTAAGCAAATGTCATGCAACATCTACTCTTATGCGGTATTAGCTATCGTTTCCAATAGTTATCCCCCGCTACCAGGCAGGTTACCTACGCGTTACTCACCCGTTCGCAACTCATCCGGAGAAGCAAGCTCCTCCTTCAGCGTTCTACTTGCATGTATTAGGCACGCCGCCAGCGTTCGTCCTGAGCCAGGATCAAACTCTCATTAAAAGTTTGAGTTCTCACTCATTTCTGTCACTGACAGATTTATTGTTTTTTCATTGTTCAGTACTACAACTTCAGTTGTAGTGCCCTGCACATTGGTTCGTCTTGTTCAGTTTTCAAAGGTCTTTGTCACTCACTTCTCTCAAGTGACAACTATATTAGTATATCACAGCCGCTTTCGCTTGTCAACACTTTTTTGAAACTTTTTTTAATCTTTTTTCATCAAGTGTTCCACACCACAACATACTATAGTCCGTACGGGATTCGAACCCGTGTTACCGCCGTGAAAAGGCGGTGTCTTAACCCCTTGACCAACGGACCTGAGTTGTTATTTTCAACTCTTTCTATTATACCGACTTTTTCTTACTTGTCAACTCCTTTTTGTAACTTTTTTTCAATTCTACTGAATGACTTCCTTTAACTCTTTCAGCAAGGCTTGCGACCCTTGAAGCGTTCATCTGCCCAGAGTCGTTCATAGGCTTCTTGTTTATCTTTGGACAACTTTCTTTTATAGTTATCTAACAATTCATGAAGAACATAGTAATCATCCAACCATAAACCTCCTTCTGGAAGTCGATGGCTAATTTCTCCTACTTCTTCATAAGCCATTCGATCTAGACGACGTTTTTGACTCTCTTGTTTTCTCACAGTATCAAGAATTCGGTTGCGGAATTTTGTTTTGAAGTAGACGTAGAGTTTCTTTTCTTCTTCCACTAGTTCTGGATGGGACTCTAGGAGTTCATATAGGCAGATCATTCCTTCTTGATCCCAGTCCTCCTTCTCCCATAGATGGAGATAATAATCTTTTCGGCATTTATGGACAATCCCTTTTACCTTTGCGTAGTATTTTTCAAGCATTTGCTTTCCCCCTTTATCTGCTTGTAGTATAGCAGAGAAAGGGGGAAAGAGGGATTCTAGTTTCTATCTTGTCTCTTTTTAACTCTCTGATGTTACGGAATTCGTGAATACTGACTAGTGAGGGTGTAAAAAGACAACTGTTTTCTCTACAGTTGTCTTTTCTTTTTAGTTTTAATTGACGTAATTTTCAAGAAATGCCAGATTAAAGTTCTGCAATCTGGTTAAGATTTACTTCTGCAACTGTATCATTACCAAACATAGAGATAATCATCTTGACTTTGTTATTATCAATTTCTGTAATCTTACCTGTGTAATCAGCAAAAGCTCCGTCAATAATACGAACAGTCTGGCCAACCTCGACATCAATATCAAATTCTTGGACAGTTTGACCCATTGAAACTAAAATATCACGAATTTCTTGTTCCAAAAGTGGAGTTGGTTTTGATCTATTCCCGTGTGAACCTACGAATCCTGTTACGTTTGGTGTATTACGCACAACAAACCATGCTTCATCGGTCATAACCATTTCTACAAGAACATAACCTGGAAAGCGATTTTCTTCGATTTCTTTTTTCTTTCCATTTTTTTCCACTTGCACTGTTTGTGTAGGAATCTCAACACGCAGAATATTTTCTAGCATATTGTATGTTTGTGCACGCTGCAATAGATTTTCTTTTACTTTATTTTCGTAGCCAGAGTAAGTTTGTAGCACAAACCATCCTTTATCAAAACTATCCATGTTTTTTCCTTTCCTAACTGAAGAATTTCAGCGACTAGATCTTTTTCTTAGCTTATTTTAAAAAATATTAATAAAACGAATCAATCCGCTAACAATCAATTGGTCAAAAATATAAATCATCACTACAAAGAAAGCAGTGTATTCCATGATAGATTTAAAATCTAACCAACTTTCTTTGCGAGTCGGCCAAGTTGTTTCTTTAAGAAGTTTAAAAATATCCTTAATAAAACGCATCGTTTTCTCCTATCTCGTTTCTCGGTGTGTGGTGTACTTGCCACAGTGTTTACAAAATTTATTTACTTCTAAGCGTGTTGGTTTTGGATTTCCACTAATCTTGATTGAATAGTTTCTAGAGCCACAAACCGCACAGGCTAGACTTGCTTTTTTAAGTGCCATAACGCCTCCATCTTATCTATTATAACAATAAACCTCTGCTTTGACAAGTTAAATTCTTTTTGAGTTCTTAAGTCTTTCACTTTAAAGTTGTCAAATATTATTTCATTTTATATCGCACTGTAATATATAGAAATTGAAAAAACCTAGGAATCATCCTAGGCTTTATGATGCTTATTTACCAAGATAGTATTCAGAAACTACGTTCAATTTTTCGTCAAATTCGAATACCAATGGTGGGAAGTTAGGGATTTCTACATCCATGATTTCGTCGTCTGACAAACCTTTGATGTGTTTTACAAGAGCACGGATTGAGTTACCGTGTGCTCCTACAAAAACGTTTTTACCATCTTTAAGAGCTGGAGCGATTTTATCTTCCCAGAATGGAAGGGCACGTTCCAAAGTAACTTTCAAGTTCTCAGCATCTGGAATTACTGAGTCGTCAAGTGAAGCATAACGACGGTCAGTGTGAGCTGAGTGCTCATCATCACGATCCATAAATCAAATTTCATTTCAGATTCTAGATTAATTTACTGTCTAACCCCAGAAAGCATCTTCTACTGCTTGAACTGATGAAAAGAGCCAAACTTCCTTGATCTTTCCATCATCCATGCGAAAAAGATCAATACCATTCATGTTGAGTTCCTCGCCGTCTGGGCGAGTTCCGACAAAGGTCACATTGGCTGCTACAAGGTCAATATTTTCAGACACCCAGTTAGTCAATACTTTGAAGGTACCGTTTGTTTTTTCTGAAAATTGAGCCAAGTGTGCTCCAAGTGCTTCTTTTCCAACAACTGTACCGGAATTACTATGCTGACCTGGCTGGTGCCAGATGATATCATCTGCCATAGTCTCAAAAACAGCTGGAAAATCACCTGTTATAAGACCATTGTTATATGCATTAAAAATTTCTAAATTTACTGACATGAGTTGCTCCTCGTTTCTTTTATTTATGATATAATTTTATCACTTACTTAAAAAAGACAAGTAGGCACTTTATTGTTATTTAGTATCAAATACGATACTATTATTGTCAAATAAGAGAATAATTTTAAAAAATTTGGAGGAATTATGGTAACCAAAGTCAGCGAATACGGAATTTGTCCTTTTGCCACGACGCAGCGTGTACTAACAGGCAAATGGGCTCTAGTCATCATCTATCAACTCAGTACGGGGACTAAGCGTTTTAATGAACTACAACGTCTAATTCCTGGCATTACCCAAACCATTCTAACACGACACCTCAGACAGCTCGAGAATGATAAAATCGTGGAGCGTAAAGTCTATGCTGAAGTTCCCCCACGGGTCGAATACAGTCTAACTGAAATGGGTAGAAAATTTCAAGATGTCCTAGATGCCATTGAAAGTTGGGGACTGGAGTATATCGAAATTCTAAACTAATTATCTCCTCGGTTCATCTCACCTTACAAAGTGAGACGAACCGAGAGTCAATTCTCAAAAAAAGGCGGAATAAATCCCGCCTTTTATCTTTTATAATTATTTTCCAAGGTAGTATTCAGAAACTACGTTCAATTTTTCGTCGAATTCGAATACCAATGGTGGGAAGTTAGGAATTTCCACGTCCATGATTTCGTCATCTGACAAGCGTTTGATGTGTTTTACAAGGGCACGGATTGAGTTACCGTGAGCTCCTACAAATACATTTTTACCATCTTTAAGTGCTGGAGCGATTTTATCTTCCCAGAATGGAAGGGCACGTTCCAAAGTAACTTTCAAGTTTTCAGCATCTGGGATAACTGAGTCGTCAAGTGAAGCGTAACGACGGTCAGTGTGCGCTGAGTGCTCATCGTCATGGTCCATGTTTGGAGGCAATACATCGTATGAACGACGCCAGATGTGAACTTGCTCATCACCAAATTGTTCAGCTGCTTCAGCTTTGTTTTTACCAGTCAAACCACCGTAGTGACGTTCGTTCAAGCGCCATGATTTTTCAACTGGAACCCACAATTGGTCAGCTGCTTCAAGAGCCAAGTTAGTTGTTTTGATCGCACGTTTCAATACTGAAGTATAAGCTTGGTCAAATTCGATACCAGCTTCTTTGATCAATTTACCAGCGTCAATCGCTTGTTGTGTTCCTTTTTCAGACAAATCAACATCAGCCCAACCAGTGAAAAGGTTAGCTTTGTTCCATTCAGACTCACCGTGGCGAGCAAAAACCAATTTTACCATTTGATGGATACTCCTTTTATTTTCCGAGGTTTCCCTCGTTTATCTATTCTATTTTACACAATTTTTCACAAAAAAGCTAGTCAAAATCGATTTAAAAGAGAAGAGGTGAACACCCCTTCTCTCACTAAACAGCTATTCTTGAACTTGAAATTGTTTCAAGCTTGTTAAAAAAAGGGCACCACCGATGACAATGACGATGCCACCAATCCAGCCTAAAAATGGAATCAAGCCGACTACAGAACCTACGATTAACAAAATAGATGGTGCCATTGAAATACGCTTATCATCCTTATAGTAGATTAGAGAGAGAATTCCAAGAATGAGAGTTGCGATTTTCACTAATGTAAAAACAATGAAAATAATCGCCAAAATTACTCCTGCAAAATCTTCATTCTCAAAAATAGATACAATCATTAATATAATTACAGGCAAAATTGCCAAAAGCGAGCCTGCGATAGTCCCAATAATTCCAGCAACTTGCGCAAGTGTTTTTGTCTTCATAACTGTCTCCTTAAAAATATAATAATTGTTATTCTACCATATTTTAAGTTAAATTCAAAGTTATTCCAAATAGACCACAATATATTCAGTGGCACTTTATTTTCCTTTACTCACATCTGCATTTCTATATATTTATCTCCAGAGCAAAAATCCCTAAGTCATTTTAGACCTAGGGATAATGGTATTTTTTAAAAGTAATACTGCAGCTTATTTGGTAAAGATAGACTGACGGAAGTCATCCGTTGTACGAAGATAAGCATTATAAATCTTTTTCTTCAGTAAGTTGACCCAGCTAGCTTCGACGCGGCTTGTAGCATTGTCAATATTACGAACATCCTCTGCTAGTGCTTCGTCCATTAGCCTTTGCATATCCTTATAAGATCGAATAGTTACTTGCTTCGTACTGTTTGGGTTTCTGAGTTCGTACTCAATGGTGATCGGCTTCAATTTTGTCAATTGGTCAATCCGCTCTTGGTACATCGCCTTCTTAAAGGCTGCCCAAGAGTCATACTCACCTTTGAAGACATTTTCCAAAACCTTCTGATCTGTCACTAGACCAACATCTCTTCCGAGCCATCCATCCCAAGTTTTACTGCCCTCTTTCAGAGCTTCTTCTGACAACTTACCAGATACATATGGAACAAATCCTTCATGATAGCCCTTAGCTGCCAGTAACTCATAGGCTGTACGACGGAACATAACATCACCTGGCGCACCAGTTGGATTGCTAAGCGCTGAATAAATTGGAGAGAATAGGCTGAGACTGAGATAACCATTTCGTGCGTACTTGCCACTATCCTTGTTTTCTCGTCGAGTGATGACATCATTGTCAATCAAGGATTCAAAGGTTTTTAGTTTCTTAATCTCTTCAGCAGTGAAGGTCCGTGTTTGGTTACCAGCATGGGTTTGTTTGCCATACTTATCAGTAATGTAGTAGTTTTCCATTTTTCTAAACCACTTCATTTTAGCTTCATCTGTCTGCTTCAGGATAGAGCTTGCTTCTAGGTAATCCAGCGTATAGATCATATCAAACATACCATGAACATAGTCTTTTAGATCTGCTGCATTCTGAACACGCTCTTTAAAGTTATAAGTATGGAGACGTGTCTTCGAATCCTTATCAACCTTGAATAAAGTATTGAGAGTAATTGTCGCTTCGTCTGGGCTAGGTGTAGATTGCAAAAGACCACGAGCGTAAAGTTCTGCCCCTAGACCTTCACGACGACCAAAACCTTCAAAATAAATAGCTCCATCAGAGTTGTGTGTCATCTCGTGTGTATAAACAGAGTTTCCGTAATCTTCTAGCAGACGAGCATTGTCAAAGTGGGTCACACTTCCTGTTGCGTAAGCATTATAGCCCTTGCTTGGATACCACTTACCAGCTGGTCCAAAGAATTCCTGCATTGCGGTCGATTGCTTGTCATTTGGTTGAGCCCAATATTTTTGCCCATTCTTATCTTTGAGAGCAAAACCATCATAAACCAAACAGAACGGAAGAGTTTATCCTTGCTTTCATCACTTAAAATCTTGTACCAGAAATCGTAATGGTCTCTCTGCCATTCAGCTGACTTTCTCACTCGATCTTCAACATAGCTAGTCAGTTCAGCATCTGTACGAACCTTACCATCAACAATATCACGGTAGCGATCATATGCTCCCATAGAGATGGTAGACATATTAGAAATGATGTAAACACCCTTTTCAGTCATGGTCAAAAGCGGTAGCAACATGCCCTTATGTTCCCAGTTGTCAGATGTAATTTTATCATAAACTCCGACAGAGTACTTACTCTTATCATTCGCATTGTCTTGGAGCGCCTTAGCTTCTGCAATGTCCGACTTGGCCTCGATAATATAGGCTTTTGTATTATCCTTGAGCCATTCATTATTGGTCTTATACGGCAAAAAGAGATTACGATAACTTTCAAGATAATTGAATAAACCTCGCTTACCAGTTGCCTCAGACAAGGAAGTATCATAAGTTTGATAAGTATTTTTGGCTTTGAGATTTTCAAAACCAGAGCGACCTAAGGCAATGATCGTGTCTAGTGTCGACGCATCGTTATTACCAAAGAAATCAAACTTATAGGCAGATAAATCTTTGACATTGATGGTGTCATAATTGATGTTATACCAACGATTTAGGTAGGTTAAACCGACTAGCAAGGCCTCTTTATTATCGGTGATTTTCTTAGCGATATAATCAGCTACTACAGTTCCCTCGGTATTGATGGACTTGTCCATAGCCAGAACCTTTCGTAACTCCACAGATAAGTTAGCCTTGACTTGATCAAAGGCTTTATCAAAATAAAGATCATCCAGAGATGTCTCTGAATTTATACCTAAGACCGTTCTCACAGCAGCAGAATCTAAAACTACCTTATTCAACTCTGGTAAAACTTTGGTGAGAATCTTGCTATAGTCAGATAGGAAGGCTTCCGGAGTATAGAGAAGATTCAAGTCCTTGATGGTATATTCTGCTATAGCCTTATTTTTAAAGTCTCCCTTATAGGTAACTTCTAGATACTGAATGGTATTGTCTTCGTAATGAAGCATGAGACGATTGATGCCTGTCTTATTTCCATGAATATCTGTGATGATCTGCTGATCTTTCATCGGAACTACATCGAGCAAGTAGTTAGTGTTTAACTTATGATCCTCTGCTAGCTTATTGGCATAAGCTATGATTGTTTCTTTATTATAGAATGGCAGAAGTTTCCATATTTACGTAAGCTATAGCACGGTTATTGTCTACTTTCTTCGCCTTACTATAATCTACTGCATAGAGGTTCAGATTGGTGTCGTCCAGGCTTGTCGTGATTCCAAACTCTTCTAGCTTGTCTCGGGCTTGTTCTAGACTAAGTTTAGAGCTAGCAAATGGATCTTCTGCTAGAGTTTCAATTCCTTCGACTGCATAGGCATTGGTGATACGGTCATTTTTATAACCTTGATCACCAGAGATACTATAGACTCTTGAACCACTGACATTACTCAAAACATTGTCAATCAAACCATTGTAGTAATTTGAACCAACTACTCCACCAATTTGGCCATTCTTGGTTGAATTCTGAATTTTCCCTGATGCATAGGAATTAGTGATACGAGCATTGGCTTCCAATCTTCCAACTAAACCACCAAAGCGTTGCTCATTAGTCTTGGCACTCGCTAAAATAGTAACATCTGCTCTACTTTGTGTCAGTAGGGAAGTATTTCCTTTCAGATTTGCGACTAATCCTCCGACATTATAGGCCTTGCTTTGCTTATCATTAGTCTGGATAGTACCTGTAAAGGAACTATTTGTGATTTGCGTGTTAGTTGCAACAACCACTAGCCCTGCAACCTGACTGGCATTTCCTACAACAGCTACTCGCCCTTGAGCAGATACGTCTTGAATGTGAGCATTTTCCGCAGAACGGGCCAAGCTTGCAGAATCATAAGTCCCAACAATATTGACATCCTTCAAATCGATATTTGTAATCCTTGCACCACTCTTGAGATTTTCAAACAAAGGCTTGGCTAGTTGTAAATAGCATACTGTTTACCATTATGACTACCTGTAAGGCTACCTGTAAAGTTGTTTCGTAAATAAACATAATCGCTTGCTGCCAAGCTTACTTCACTAGCATCTAAATCAGCTCCTAGCACATAGTTGCCTGCCATGTTGCTCTTCATAGCTTCTAACAGACTTGCAAAACTAGTATAAACACCTTGCTGATTTGAATGAGACTTGCTGATGTAGAAGTCATATCCTGGTTTATAACCTGTTTCACTTTCTTGCACAAGCTCAGGCAGAGATACAGTAACCTTATAAACTTCCCTACCATCTTTAGTGCTTTCGGCAATACTCTGAACTGGCAGGAGCATTTCTTTCGACTCAGCAGACTTAACTTTGACAAAGTAATTTGACAAATCACTTGGAACTGCGTTCATGGAAATCAAGCGTTTATACTGCTCATTTTCCTTGTTGTAGAATTCAACAGATTCTACATTTCGGATAGAAATTTTCTTATACTCGAGTTCAAATTGACGACTGTCCTTTTCAAAGTCTGTAACCTGGCCTTGATCTAATTCATAGGTCAATTTTGTCTTCAAAGTATAATTTGTATAATGATCTAAATCACCAATCTTGAGACTGCCTGCAAAATTCGTAATCGGAAGTGAGCGTACAAGCTGGTCACCTTCATATAATTCTGCTGTAGCTGTCCGTAATGATTGAGTTTCATCAGTCAGGTTGTACTGAACTGTAACAGAACGATCTTCTGGATTCTCTGTAAGATTGAGGATACTTAGATTTGGTCTAACTTTTGCAACTCCATTTAGAGCCGTTCTAGCTGCTGTCAAGTTCGCCAAGGCTTGATCAACTTGAACTTGGCTAGCTAGTCGATTTGCTAAAACTGTTTCTGCATTTGCAAATTCTCTTGTAAAGTTTGTTTTCTTATCTGAGTCAGCATTTTTATACTTGAAGCTATCCTGGATATCTTGACTATCTCGGTATTCTGCTTGTAAAGCTTCCTTAGTGACATCTGAACCCTGTAATTGCTCTTTTGCATTTTTAATGCTTGCAACTGCTTGGTTGACTTGCTCTTGACTAGCTTCTGACTGTGTCAATAACTCTTGACCTATAAGGAGTGCCGAGTCGTAACTAGTTTGGCGAGTTGAGATATCGTTAAAATAACGTGCCTGTGATTTAACTTGCTCTGCTTCTGACAATAGATTGTAGAGTGGAATTAAATCAAATTCATCCAATGCTTCAACCTTTGGAGCATCATTTGGAATCATAAACGGACTTGCTGTTCCAATCTTAACAATCTGAGTCACTGGTGGCAAGGTTTCTTCATTAGATAATTCTTGACGATCCAATTCTTGGTTATTTGAATAGTAGACCCTAGTTTTGATTGTACGCTCACCTTCCACTCCAGGAACACTTATAATACGTGAATCCTTGACCAACTCATCAGTGTACTGCTCCTCAATCTTAAAGGCTACTTTTTCAACTCTCGTTTCATCTACATAGCTAAGCTCTAACTCAGGAAGGTCAAAACTTGGTGTAGGCTCTGTACCAGCTGTGCCTACTGGTTCTGTGTAGGCTAGGACTTCGTGAACTGGAACAGGTTCTGTACCTACCGTCCCTACTGGATCTGTATACTCTGGGAATTCATGAGCTGGGGCTGGATCTGTACCTGCTGTGCCTACTGAATCTGTGTAGGCTGGGACTTCGTGAACTGGAGCGGGTTCGTCGCCGGCTGTACCAACTGATTCTGTGTACTCGGATACTTCATGTACCGGAACAGGTTCGTCGCCTGCTGTGCCGACTGGTTCTGTATACTCTGGCAAGTCATGAACCGGAGCGGGTTCGTCACCCAATGTGCCTACTGGTTCTGTATACTCTGGCAAGTCATAAACCGGAGCGGGTTCTATACCAGCTGTGCCTACTGATTCTGTGTACTCTGGTAAGTCATAAACCGGAGCGGGTTCGTCACCCAATGTGCCTACTGGTTCTGTATACTCTGGTAATTCATAAACTGGAGCTGGATCGTCGCCTGCTGTGCCAACTGAATCTGTGTACTCTGGTAATTCATGAACCGGGGCTGGATCTGTACCAGCTGTGCCTACTGGATCTGTATACTCGGTAACCTCATGAACCGGAGCTGGGTCTTCGCCAGTTGTGCCGACTGAATCTGTATATTCTGGAACGTCGTGAACCGGGGCTGATTCGTCACCAGCTGTACCTACTGAAGCTGTGTACTCGGGAACTTCATGTACCGGAACAGGTTCGTCGCCTGCTGTGCCGACTGATTCTGTATACTCGGGAACATCGTGAACTAGGGCTGGTTCTTCGCCAGTTGTGCCGACTGATTCTGTGTACTCCGGTAATTCATGAACGGGGGCTGGTTCTATACCAGCTGTGCCGACTGATTCTGTATACTCTGGTAATTCATGAACGGGGGCTAGATCGTCGCCTGCTGTGCCGACTGGAGATGTGTACTCCGGCAATTCGTGAACCGGAGCTGGTTCGGCACCTGCTGTGCCGACTGGTTCGGTGTACTCTGGCAATTCGTGAACTGGAGCTGGGTCGGCACCGGCTGTACCGACTGATTCTGTGTACTCTGGCAAGTCATAAACCAGAGCAGGTTCGTCACCCACTGTGCCGACTGAATCTGTATACTCAGGGATTTCATGAACTGGAGCTAAGTCGTCACCTGCTGTGCCTATAGGATCTGTGTACTCTGGTAATTCGTGAACCAGAGCTGGATCTTCACCGGCTGTGCCCAACGAATCTGTATACTCTGGCAATTCGTGAACCAGAGCTGAGTCTTCACCAGCTGTGCCGACTGGATCTGTATACTCGGTAACCTCATGAACGGGAGCTGGATCTTCACCGGTTGTGCCGACTGGATCTGTATACTCGGGAACCTCATGAACCGGAGCTGGGGCGTCGCCAGCTGTGCCGACTGGATCTGTATACTCGGGAACCTCATGAACCGGAGCTGGGGCGTCGCCAGCTGTACCGACTGATTCTGTGTACTCTGGCAAGTCGTAAACCGGAGCTGGTTCGTCACCGGCTGTGCCGACTGATTCTGTGTAGCCTGGAACGTCGTGAACGGGAGCTGGTTCGTCACCGGCTGTGCCTATAGGATCTGTGTACTCTGGTAATTCGTGAACCAGAGCTGGATCTTCACCGGCTGTGCCCAACGAATCTGTATACTCGGGGAGGTCATGAGCAGGAGCAGGATCTTCACCGGATGTACCGACTGATTCTGTATACTCTGGCAATTCATGAACGGGAGCAGGAACTTCGCCAACTGTACCTACAAGATCTGTGTATTCTAGAACTTCATGAACGGGAGCGGGCTCTGGACCTACTGTACCCACAGGAGCTGTATATTCTGGGACTTCGTGAACTGGGGCTGGATCGTCACCTGTTGTGCCTACTGGAGATGTGTACTCAGGCAATTCATGAACCGGAGCTGAGTCATCGCCTACTGTGCCTATAGGTTCTGTGTACTCAGGGAGGGCGTGAACTGGGATTGGATCGTCACCTGCTGTGCCCAATGAATCTGTATATTCTGGAAATTCATGAACTGGAGCGGGTTCGTCACCCAATGTGCCGACTGGTTCTGTATACTCTGGCAAGTCATAAACCGGAGCGGGTTCTATACCAGCTGTGCCTACTGATTCCGTGTACTCTGGCAAGTCATAAACCGGAGAGGGTTCGTCACCCAATGTGCCGACTGGTTCTGTATACTCTGGTAATTCATAAACTGGAGCTGGATCGTCGCCTGCTGTGCCAACTGAATCTGTGTACTCGGGAACTTCATGTACCGGAACAGGTTCTGTACCTACCGAATCTGTGTAGGCTGGGACTTCGTGAACGGAAGCTGGGTCGTCACCTGCTGTACCTACTGAATCTGTATACTCTGGTAATACATAAACTGGGGCTGGATCGTCGCCTGCTGTGCCGACTGAATCTGTGTACTCGGGCAAGTCGTAAACCGGAGTAGATTCTATACCAGCTGTGCCGACTGGTTCTGTATACTCTGGCAAGTCATGAACCGGAGCTGGTTCGTCACCCACTGTGCCAACTGAATCTGTGTACTCGGGAAGGTCATGAACTGGAGCTGGGTTGTCACCGGCTGTGCCGACTTGATCTGTATACTCTAGTAATTCATAAACTGGGGCTGGTTCGTCACCCACTGTGCCGACTGGTTCTGTATACTCTGGCAAGTCACGAACGGGAGCAGGTTCGTCACCCACTGTGCCGACTGGTTCTGTATACTCTGGCAAGTCGTAAACCGGAGCAGGTTCTATACCAGCTGTGCCTACTGAATCTGTGTACTCTGGTAATTCATGAACGGGAGCGGGATCTGTACCTGCTGTGCCTACTGAATCTGTATACTCGGGTAATTCGTGAACCAGAGCTGGATCTTCACCGGCTGTGCCCAACGAATCTGTATACTCTGGCAATTCGTGAACTGGGGCGGGTTCTGTACCTGCTGTGCCGATTGGAGATCTGTACTCTGGAATATCATGAACTGGAGCTGGAGCGTCACCGGCTGTGCCCAATGAATCTGTATATTCTGGAAATTCATGAACTGGAACGGGAGCTTCACCAACTGTTCCGACTGAATCTGTATATTCAGATAATTCATGAACTGGGGATGAGTCATCGCCTACTGTGCCTACAGATTCTGTGTATTCTGGAAATTCATGAACTGGGGTTGGAGCGTCACCTGCTGTGCCCAATGAATCTGTATATTCTGGAAATTCATGAACTGGAACGGGAACTTCACCTGCTGTACCTACAGGATCTGTGTATTCTAGAACTTCATGAACTGGAGCTAAGTCGTCACCTGCTGTGCCTACAGGAGCTGTATACTCGGGAAGGTCATGAACTGGAGCTGGGTTGTCACCTGACGTACCTACCGAAGCTGTATATTCAGGAATTTCGTGAACTGGCGATTCTTTTAGCAATTGACTACTTTCTGCCGTGCCCATCAGAATAATCTCTGAAACAGGTTGAACTGTCACTTGATCAGACACCAACTCAGATTTTATCACCTTCTGACCAGTACTGTAGCGACGAGTAATCACTGTACGTTCCCCAGATACACCCACCTGAATGGTCTTTGTTTGCCCCTTAACAAGATTATCCGAATAGCGATATTCTGTTTGATAAGGAAGCACTTGCGTTTGACTTTCATCTTGACTAGATAATTGTAACTCAGAGCGATCAGAAATTGAGCTTCCCGACGACACTCGGTTTGCTCCATTGACAAGCTCCAGTTTTTCATCTGTCGACTTGTCTGAACTATCTACTTTTGATATTGCTACCGCTTTGTCATTTTCAGAACAATCCACTGATTGATTTACAGTCTTATTAGTTTTATCCTCAGATTCTTCACCTTGCTCCCGAGAATTTTTCAAAATAGCCTGACTCTTCAGATAACCAATGTATTCAAAATCTTCAATGTTCAAGGGCTGAGGTAGTTGCTCTCCTAGTCCCAAATTTAAAAGCTGATTATAAGCAGCTAGCTCAATATTTGTAACCGCAAGCGTAGCAGGAGAAAGAAGGACAGAACCTAGTCCAGTCACCAATAAAATCGAAGATAAGTATCTTTTCCCATTTTTCCCCTTAGAAATTACCAAGACCACAAGAACAATACCAGCTGTTGCAAAGATTGCTTCCCACATACCAGAGTAGCCAGTACTTGGTAAGTTTCCTATCAATCTTCCTTCTTTTTTCGGACGATAAACCAAGTAGTATGCATCTGTACTTTCCTCTACAAATTTTGGAAGTTCCTTAACAATCATTCCCTTTTCAGCATCGGTCAATTCTGATTCCATAACATACTTATACTGAATCTGAACAGCTTGATTCGCCGGTAACTCTGCAGCTTCAACAGGGTGTGTACTAGGCCCAGCTACAGAACCCAAAAAGAAGCTTCCGATAGTCGCAGATATCAGACCTACTGATAACTTCCTAAAAGAAAAACGTTGACGCTTTTCTCCGTAAAATTGATGTTTCATCACTTAACTTTTTCCTTTATAATAAAATATTAAATCCTTTCTATTCTACCGAATTTTCCTCCAATATACAAGTCTTTTGTTTGCTGCTTATAATTATTTGACATAAGGTAATTTCTCAAAGTAACTTCCACTTGCCCAACCATAGCGGAACTTAATCTGAAACGCTTTCAGATGAGAGGATTTTTTGCGCTCTTTTTTTCGATTCATTTCGCCTTCAAAAGCGATGAAATCAAGCATTAGTAAAACCAGTGGAATTTACCCTGACACGGATTTCCACTGGTTTTTAGGATTTTTATCAGATTAACTTCCACTTCTACTAGCGGTGAAACTTAGTTTGCGAATTTAACTTTTTTATCAAATACCTTGATACACTTGACAAATGGTAGAAAAGGACTTAGTCCTGTGCAATACAGAACTAAATCCTTTACTTAAATTGTTTGTCTAACTTTTTGGGGTCAGTACAGATATTACCATTTTCTAATAAACAAGAGCTTTCCCCAAAACATCTTTTAAACTATTCTTGTTTCAAACTTTTAGATGTATTATCCAGTTTTGAATTCATCTATCACAAACATGTTTATCCTATCAGACGGTAAATTAAGAAGTTTAACTTAATCTTCTTTTTTCTTTTGAGCTAGCAAACCAAAGCCACTTAAAACTCCAGCCAGTCCAAGAGCTACTAGATTTGCATCGACTCCTGTACCTGTATTTGGTAATTGTTTTTCTACTGCTTGACCATGCTTAGCTTCTGCATTGGCCACTTCCTGCTTATTCGTTTGAGGCACTTGAGCAGGTACGACTGGTTTTTCAGTTGGTGCTTCAACTACTTTTGTACCAACTTCAACAATCTCAGTTACCACCTCTTTGACAAGATCTGTTCCCTTGAGACTACGCTTGCCTTCTGAATCAACCTCTACAAGATTTCTATGAAGTCCTTCAATTCCAGCTCGAACTAGACGGCTTTCACCTGCTGAAAGGTTTGCGTTTTCTCTTTCTTCACGTCCAAATGCAAGAACTTCTTCTTCAACTACCAAGCTTGGTTTCTTAACTTCCAAGAATTTTGGTCCTTCTAGTGGTTGAACACGACTTTCTACCTTAGTACCAACTTCAACAATCTCAGTCACAGCTTCCTTAACTACCTCTGTCTGAAGAAGTGTGCGATTGCCTTTAGCATCTATCTCAATCATGTGACGGATTTGCCCAGCTTCACCAGCTTGAACCACACGGCGTTCACCTAATAAAAGATCTGCTGTTGGACGCTCTTGGTGATTGAAAGCTACGGCTTTTTCTTTCACTTCCAATTCTAGTTTTTCGAGAACAAGATTCCCAGAACCGTCCAATGGTTGAACACGACTTTCTACCCTAGTCCCAACTTCAGTAATCTCTGCTCCTGCTTCCTTGACTACCTCTGTCTGAAGAAGCGTGCGATTACCCTTAGCATCTACCTCAATCATGTGACGGACTTGCCCTGCCTCACCAGCTTGAACCAGACGGCGTTCGCCTAACAAGAGGTCTCCTGACGGACGTTCTTGACGTTCGAAGGCTACCACTTCTTCCTCAACCGCTAGTTCTGGTTTTTCTAGAATAGCATCTCCAGATCCATCTAATGGCTGTACGCGACTTTCTACTTTGGTACCAACTTCAACAATCTCAGCTACCGCCTCTTTGACAAGTTCTGTTCCCTTGAGACTGCGTTTGCCTTCAGCATCAACTTCTACAAGATTTCTACGCAGGCCTTCAACTCCAGCTTGAACTAGACGACGTTCACCTGCTGAAAGATTTGAGTTTTCTCTTTCTTCACGTCCAAATGCAAGAACTTCTTCTTCAACTACCAAGCTTGGTTTCTTAACTTCCAAGACTTTTGGTCCTTCTAGTGGCTCAACACGGCTTTCTACCTTGGTACCGACTTCAGTAATCTCTGCAACTGCTTCCTTGACTACCTCTGTCTTAAGAAGTGTGCGATGGCCTTTAGCATCTACCTCAATCAAATGACGGATTTGACCTGCCTCACCTGCTTGAACCATACGGCGTTCACCTAGTAAAAGCTCTCCTGTCGGACGCTCTTGGTGTTTGAAGGCTACAGCTTCTTCCTTCACTTCCAATTCTAGTTTTTCGAGAACAAGATCTCCAGAACCGTCCAATGGTTGAACACGGCTTTCTACCTTAGTACCAACTTCAGTGATTTCTGCAA
>BNJS01000639.1_pt1 | contig 148854 bp, 159 predicted proteins | sample 8540461 | NCBI WGS metagenome assembly BNJS01 (sample SAMD00202454, study PRJDB9452) | human saliva metagenome | isolation source: human saliva | place: Japan | reverse complement strand
GTGCTACAATGCATTGTGATTTGGGTGTCTGAGAATCAGGGTTGTAGCTCCCTTTCTCATTTCGCAGTGCTACAATCCTATCCCTAAAATATAAAGCACTTGCAAGGTTGTAGCTCCCTTTCTCATTTCGCAGTGCTACAATATATCAGGCCGCCGCCTGATTCAGTCCTAAGTTGTAGCTCCCTTTCTCATTTCGCAGTGCTACAATACGTGTATGGGTGCTTCTTCCAGTCATCGAGTTGTAGCTCCCTTTCTCATTTCGCAGTGCTACAATCCACCAGTGCCGAAATGTACCGTCAATCCGGTTGTAGCTCCCTTTCTCATTTCGCAGTGCTACAATGAATTTCCGCCAGAAATGCACGCCACAGGGGTTGTAGCTCCCTTTCTCATTTCGCAGTGCTACAATGTTTCAAGTTCTGAAGTTGTTGAGAAACCAGTTGTAGCTCCCTTTCTCATTTCGCAGTGCTACAATATCCGATGACCGCGCCGATTGCGACAGCCAGTTGTAGCTCCCTTTCTCATTTCGCAGTGCTACAATAGCTTATATATCGACCGTCCTATATATCGAGTTGTAGCTCCCTTTCTCATTTCGCAGTGCTACAATAACCGCCGAAAATAACGTTCAAGGCTTCGGGTTGTAGCTCCCTTTCTCATTTCGCAGTGCTACAATCAGTTCTTATTTCAATAGTAGAGTTGCGGCGTTGTAGCTCCCTTTCTCATTTCGCAGTGCTACAATTAACTGAGCTTTAAACGTGCCAAGCATTGGTTGTAGCTCCCTTTCTCATTTCGCAGTGCTACAATCCGTAATCATCAATCAATTCCAATTCAATAGTTGTAGCTCCCTTTCTCATTTCGCAGTGCTACAATGCCACCGCCATTACTTCCGCCACCGCCATTGTTGTAGCTCCCTTTCTCATTTCGCAGTGCTACAATACCTCAACGGGAAACCCTTATTCTATAAGGGTTTCCCATTTTATTTGGTCTGAAAAATAGGACTTAAAATAATAATAGTTGGTCGGAATTTACCCTTTTTTCTTGGGTTTTCAGCTCTCCCAACAGCAGTTTCATGGTGGCATATTGCTTTTCTGTCACTTCCAAACAGCGGATTGAACCTTCTTGCGGTAGGTTTGTGCATAGCCTATTGTGGTGTTTTTGCAACGAATCACGACCTTTGACAATACGGCTGTATACGGAAAGTTGGAGCATTTGGTATCCATCTTTTAATAGAAACTGGCGAAATTGATTAGCGGCTTTGCGTTTTGCTGCAGTGGTAACCGGTAGGTCGAAGAAGATAATAATCCTCATAAATTTGGCCTCACTCATATTGGTATTCTTTCAATGGCAAGATTTCAGGCAGTTTCAGCTGTTTGGCGTTTTTATTGGTTACGCTGGCTTGAAATGAGGAAATCATTTGGTCTATGGCAGCCAAGGTGCTGAAATGTTGCTGTTCGATGCAGATTTGACAGTGAAGGGTCTTGATAAGCTTTTGTTTTATATTGGGTGTCAGATCAGTTTTCAGACGGCCTTGTTCATACAAATGCATAACGACCAGGTCAGCCAATGGGCGTAAGGGTTCGATAAAGTCATCGGCGAGGTTGAATGGATTTAGTTCGCTTCTATGAAACAAGCCTAATGCAGGCAACCAGCCATATAAGGTCAGGGTGCGTGCAACTGCTGCACGGAGTACGGCGTAGGTGTAGTTCAATGCGGCATTGACGGCATTGTTGTCACTGCGAGTAAACTTTTCTCCAAAGAGGGCTTGGAAGTAGAGGGCGGCAGCTTGGGCTTCACGGTTTCCTGTATCGCCCGAACGGACTTCGACTGCCAAAGTGCGCAGTCGTTTGGCTGCAAGATCATTGCCTGTTTCGTCTGCGACAAATGCTTGATTTAGGATTTTTTGGCGGATGATATGTTGCCAGAGTTGCTTTTTTAAGGGTTCGCTTATATTCAGCTGCAACTTGAGGATTTTAAGTTGGCGGTGATATTGGGCATAAGGCAGCCATTGTCCGCAGGGCAGGAACTGTTCGTCACATGTCAGCAGGGTTGAGCCATGTTCGGCTAAGGCTGATAAGAGCGGGGCGGTAATCAGGGTTTCGCGGTTTTCGATGATGATAACGGCGATGTCTTCTAATGGTACGGTGTGGGACTCGCCGTTTTGTTGAATCAGCAGTTGCCGACGTTGCAAAGATAGTTTGCCGCCGTTTTGAATAAGTAGGCTGCGCCAAGTCATGTTTTTCCCCTTATTTTGATATAAAAAATCCCTGCTTCAGGCCGTCTGAAACAGGGATAGATTAATTTAACGGACAGGCGGGCGTTTTTTCAGACGGCATGGTCTGATTTCTTTGCCCAATTCGTCGATTTGGTATTTTTGCATCAATACAAGATTTTGGGTGCTAATACGGAATTGCTGTTCTTTAGAGCCTTTATCATGCCAAGCTAAATAGAATCGTCCATCAGAGCTATCACAGTTGATATAGTAGGCGAATTCTACTTTAGATTTTTCATCTTTCTGAAAAGCAATCAGATCATACTTATGCAAGCTAAAACAGAATGTATAGCTATCATCAATCCGGTATCCTTTACAATCAATATCAGGAAGAATGTTTTCAGCAACCTGCCAAGCATAGATGGGAACAATAAAATACTGATTTTTTCCTTTCTTATCCGCTTTACAGAACACATCAACACGTACTATGTCTCCATTATCTGCAATGGTATAAGCATTTTTTTTTTTATTTAATAAGACTCCGCTCTCTTGGGTTTTTTCGACCCTTACAGCTTTAACCAGTTGTCCTCCCTTTTTATAAAACGGATTGTTATTAGGGTCAAATGCTTGTTTAGCATTACCTCCATATTTCTCTAAACGTGCTTTAAGAGCATCATATAGCTCAATTTCCCTACCATTTTTATAATTAACCATATTTTCAAGGTCGGCCAACTTGATTTCGGTTAACCATACTCGTTTAACACTAATTTTTTCATTATGTTTAACAAATCGTTTAGCAGATCTCAAAGTATCTTTATGTGCACCGCTCATCTTCCGATTGGGCGCGCGTGAAACAAACAGTGGCGTAACGTATTCGTGTACGGCTTCTGGGCGAGATGATAATTTTTCGGCGAGCAGGGTACGCAGTTTTTCGGGGGTATCCGCTTCTTCAAATTCGGGTTTGCCGTCCGGTTTGCCGAAGACGCGAATCATGACTTCTTGTGCGAAAAATTCCCAAGGTTGCGGGAAGTGTGTTTTTTGATGCAGCACTTCTCCTGTTTCTTTATCTATGGTTTTACCGTCAAACGCGTTCATCTCTTTATAGCGTACAAAACGGGTAATTTTCTGCTGCATGGCAACGGTCGAGCAGGCAACGACGACTGCGTCCAAGGCGTGATGGCGGTCGTTTTCCGCACGCACTTTGCGCAATCCCCAAAAGCCGCGCAACAGATTGGTAATTTGCCCGTTGGATGCAAAGACACGTCTTTTTCCTTTGCCTGTCAGCAGCATATGGTCGGCAACAAATTGACACAGGAAACGGTTGACGTAGCGCGTATCGTTCAGATTGCGTTCTTTAAAGCCATCTTCATCGAATTTTTGCAGCAGAATCCGTTGTTTTTTACTGCGTGGGAAACGGCTGGTTTCGACACGCGCTTTAAATTCCTGCCATTCGCGGCTGTTGTCTTTGCCGTTGAAATATTCGTAAGGGGTTTGGTTGCCTTTGTTTTGGTTTTCGCTGCCCAATACCAGCACTTTATTGTTGAAACTGTCGTCCCATGTGCGCGAGAACGGCAGGGCATGGTCGATTTCGACATAGCCTTTTTCGTTCAGACGGCCTAAGTTGATTTCTTTGCCCGAATACAGGCATTTGCCGTGTTGTTGCTCGTACAGGCGCAGTTTCAGAATATCTTTGGATTTGGGTTCGCCGACAAAATTGGGGAAATACTCTCGGAATTTGGCGGTGGCTTTTTCACGGTCTTTACGGTTTTCTTCTTGGCGTTTTTTTCGATTTCTTTGCGATCTTTAAACGATTTGCCTACTTCCCTTGCCGTTTCAATATGGATACGCGCAGGGGAGCCGTAACGGCGTACCACGCCGTTAATGACTTTTCTGGCTTGAGATAAGGCGCGCAAGACGACGGGGTTGCGGATTTCGTCGGCGGGGATGGGCGGCAGATAAATCTTTTTCTTCCGTATTTTTTTCTTGCCGTAATGGTCTCCGTAGATTTCGGCGCAGGCTTCATCGTAACGTTTGCCTTGCTCCATTAGAGGCACAATTCGGCGCAATGCTTTCAAGGAAATTTGGACGAATTTATCGAAGCTGATGTGTTTTCAACAGCGCTTCTAAGATTTCAGGGCGGAACACGGTCTTTCAGACGGCCTGTAATGTCTTCATCGGTTTTGAACAGGGAGAATGCCGTGCCGATTTCGTCTTGTAATTCGGGAGAAAGGGTTTGAATGGGGATTTTTTTGTCTTTCAATCCTTCTTTTTTTCCAGCGCACGGCTGATGGCATGGTAGGCCTTCATTTCCATTAATGTTGAGGCTTCGGCATTGTCTTTACCATAGCGCAAGCCTTTGAAAAAAAGGCGGTATCGTCTAGATCCAAAAAGCTTACGGGCTTGTGCGTAAGTCAGTTTGGATTTTCTGTATGGCTCATCCATAAGCGTGGCGCGTTCGGTATCAGTCAATGGCCGCTCGCTGCCTTGCTCTAAAAATACGCAGGTTGTTCAGTTTGGTTAGCCAGACGAAACGTTCGGCTGTGTAGGTGTTTTTTTAGCGGCTTTCGGCTCTGTCGGCTCAAAGGCGCAATGCCCCAACATTTTTTTGAACTGCATCGCCAGACAGTGCAGGGCGTTGCGTCATCAGCAGGGTTTCAATACCTTCTTTAAGGCCGTCTGAAATATGCGGATTGCCGAATTCTTTTTGTTTTTTTCAAACAGTACATTCAGCTCTGCCTGCAAATCTTTGCGGCTGAACGTATGCGAATAATCGCCACGCTGGTTGCGGATATGGCCGCTTTCTTTCTCAAATTTATTTAAAGCCAATTCGGCCGGTGTACGGAAATCGCCTGTCTGTAAGGCATGGGTATTGTCGGCTACGCCTTTAAGCAAAGCGCCAAGCTCCTTATCGGCAGTTTCTCCCTCGTTTTTCCGTTGCGATAAATAGCCGCGGTGTTTGATTAAATGCAACAAGACTGCCGACCATTCTAAGGGCGTCAGTTTGCGGTCTAATGCGGCGGCGCGAAGTTGCCATGGTATATTCGGTAAGGATTTGATCAAGCCGTTTTCATCAAAATCGGCGGCCTGTAATACGCCTTCGCGTTTCAATAGGCGGCGGGCCCGAAGCAGACGGTGGGCGCGACGGCGGGTCAGGCGGCGAACACTGCGTGCCAAGCGCCTGGCCGCTGCGAGAGAGTCGCCTGTTTTTGGTACTTCTGCACGCTCAAATACGCGCACGCCCAAATCAATCAGGCGGATGGGGTTTTCTTCTTCGTCAATTTCTACCATCGCCCAGCCGACGGATGCGATGCCGATATCGAGGCCAAGGATGTAGTTGATTGGGTTGGGTTTGAATGCAGCCATCGGTTTCTCCGTAATGTTTTGTTTGGTAAGTATAAATATATCCTAGGTAAGTATTATCATGCAAATGAAATGCTTGACTGGGTGCTGATTTGGAATTAGAATCTGTCCATATTGTTGCACTGCGAAATGAGAAACGTTGCTACAATAAGGCCGTCTGAAAAGATGTGCCGCAACGCTCTGCCCCTTAAGGCTTCTGCTTTAAGGGGCATCGTTTTGTCTAAATGGCAGGGATTAAAAAGGCCGTCTGAAATTTCAGACGGCCTTTGGTTTTACCAGATATCGGATTTGATTTTGCGTTTCAAGCCCGGGTGTTCAGAGAGTTTGAACTCTGGGTCTTTGCCCATTTTCAGCTTGGCTGTGTAGTCTTTCAACAGCAGGAAGGCAAGTGGGGACAGGAGCAGGATGGCGACGAGGTTAATCCATGCCATGATGCCCATTGCCATGTCTGCCATATCCCATACCAAGGGTACGTTGGCAACTGCGCCGAAGTAGACCCATGCCAAAACCAGCATACGGAAAACGGCGGTAACCAGCCAATGGCTCTTGATGAATTGGACGTTGGACTCGGCATAGGCATAGTTGCCGATAACGGTTGAAAAGGCAAACATAAACAGGATGGCAGCAAGGAAGCCCGCGCCCCATTCGCCTACCTGGCTGACGATTGCCGCTTGGGTCAGCGCCGCACCGCTCAGGTCGCCGTAAGGCTGTTGATAGGTCAAGACGATAAAGGCGGTGCATGAGCAGACGATGATGGTATCGACGAAAACGCCCAGCATTTGAATCATGCCTTGGGAGACGGGGTGTTTCACTTCGGCTGCGGCTGCAGCGTTCGGCGCGGAACCCATACCCGCCTCATTGGAATACAAGCCGCGTTTGATACCCTGCATCATGGTGGTCGAAATCAGACCGCCGAGGAAACCGCCTGCAGCCGAATCGAAGTTGAACGCGTTGGAGAAAATCTGACCGAACACGTCAGGAATCAGGGAAATATTGGTAGCAATGATGAAGAGTGCTATGACGAGATATAAAACCGCCATCAGCGGAACGATAATTTCCGCGGCTTTAGATACGCGACGGATACCGCCGAAGATAATCGGGGCAGTCAGAATGACCAGGGCGACACCGACATAGTGTTGATCCCAGTCCCATGCCGCTTTGGTGGTATCGGCGATGGTATTGGTCTGTACGGCTTCAAATACAAAGCCGAAACAGAAAATCAGGCTCAGGGCGAACAAAACGCCCAGCCATTTTTGTCCCAGGCCTTGAGTGATGTAGTAGGCAGGGCCGCCGCGGAAGTGGTGGTTGTCGTAGTCCCGGACTTTAAAGAGTTGAGCCAGTGAAGATTCGACAAACGCCGAACTCATGCCGATTAAGGCGGTTACCCACATCCAGAACACCGCGCCCGGTCCGCCGAGTTTGATGGCAATCGCCACGCCGGCGATGTTGCCCACGCCTACGCGGCTGGCCAAGCCGGTAACGAATGCTTGGAACGGTGTGATTCCGTGCGGATCATCACCTTGTTTGCGGCCGCCCAACATTTCTTTGATACTGCGACCGAAGAGGCGAAATTGTACAAAACCGGTGGTAACGGTGAAAAAGAGGCCTGCGCCTAAAAGCATATATACCAACCCCGACCACATTGGGTCGTTGATGGCGTTTACCCAGCCGTGAAGCTGTTCGAAAAATTGATCCATACAAACCTTTCAGAGTTTCTGCATTTTCAGACGGCCTGTGTGTGGAGGCTGTCTGTAACTGGATGTATTCTAGCAGACTGTCAACAAACTGAAAAACGTTTACATATTCTTTTTTTATATTATCTTTTTTTGATTATCATGTAATTTTATTATTATGGTGTAAAGGGATTTATCGATTTTAATTTTCCCGTTTTACATATTTGAACAAAAAGGCCGTCTGAAAACAGAGTCTTGTTTTCAGACGGCCTTGATTTTATTTCAATGCGTTATTCGGGGCGCATTTGCGGGAACAGAATCACGTCGCGGATGGTTTGCGAATCGGTCAGCAACATGACCAAGCGGTCGATGCCGATGCCGCAGCCGCCGGTCGGCGGCAGGCCGAATTCCATTGCGCGGATGTAGTCGGCATCGTAGTGCATGGCTTCGTCGTCGCCGGCATCTTTTTGTGCCACTTGCGCCTTGAAGCGTTCGGCTTGGTCTTCTGGATCGTTCAACTCGGAGTAGCCGTTTGCCAGTTCGCGACCGACAACGAAAAGCTCGAAGCGCTCGGTCAAGCCCGGTTTGCTGTCAGATGCGCGTGCCAATGGCGACACTTCGACAGGGTAGTCGATGATGAAGGTCGGGTTCCACAGTTTGCCCTCGGCGCAACCTTCAAACAAGGCAAGCTGCAGGCTGCCGATGCCCGGAGAAGGAGGCAGGCTTTCGCCGTGTTTGACGATTTCTTTTTTCAGCCATTCTTCATTGTTTAACTGCTCATCGGTGTAGTGCGGATTGTATTTCTTGATGGCACCGAGAATGGTCAGGCGTTCAAACGGGCTTTCCAAATCGACTTCTTTGCCGTTGTAGCTGATTTCGCCGTGTCGTTTACCGTGCGGGAAGCGTTGCGGATGATGTCTTCCGCCATTTGCATCATGCGTTCGTAGTCGGAGAAGGCTTCGTAGAATTCGATCATGGTGAATTCAGGGTTGTGGCGTACGGACATGCCCTCGTTACGGAAGCTGCGGTTGATTTCAAACACGCGTTCCAAACCGCCGACAACCAAGCGTTTCAGATACAGTTCGGGAGCGATGCGCAGGTAGAGTGGAATGTCCAAGGCATTGTGGTGGGTAACAAAAGGTTTCGCTGTTGCACCGCCCGGAATCGGGTGCATCATTGGGGTTTCAACTTCCAAATAATGCTCGTTAACCATGAAATTGCGCACGGATTGGATGATTTGGCTGCGTTTGATGAAGGTATTGCGCGATTCTTCGTTGGCAATCAAATCGACGTAGCGTTGACGGTATTTGGTTTCCTGATCGCTCAAAGCCTTTGTGTTTGTCCGGCAGAGGGCGCAGTGATTTGGACAGCAGGCGGATGTTGGACACGCGTACGGTCAATTCGCCGTGGTTGGTTTTGAACAAAGTACCTTCCGCGCCGACGATGTCGCCCAAGTCCCAGTGGTTGAAGTCGTCCAAAACTTCTTGGCTCACGCCTTTGTTGTTCAAATAAAGCTGGATTTGACCGGTAACGTCTTGAATGGTGGCAAAGCTGGCTTTGCCCATTTGACGTTTGAGCATCATGCGGCCGGCCACTTTGACGGGAATGCCTTGCGGGTCGAGTTCTTCTTTGCTGATTTCACCGTATTGGTTGTGCAGGTCGGCGGCAAAGCTGTCGCGTTTGAAATCGTTAGGGTAGGCGTTGCGTTCTTTGCGGATGTTGTGCAGTTTCTCGCGGCGTAGGGCGATGATTTGGTTTTCGTCCAACTGCGGCTCGATTTGAGGATTGTTTTGTTCGCTCATGGTGTTTTCCGGAAAAATGAGTCAGGCTGCCGGAGTTTTCAGACGGCCTGAATAAAGTGAAAAATTGGCTCTATTTTACGCGATGTCGGTGTTTTTTTCTATAAAGGCAGAAAGGCCGTCTGAAACCTGAACCGCCTCCTCAAACTGTATTTTTGTGATTGGCTTGTCGGCGATGAAGGGATTTTTACGGTGGTCGGTCATGATTTTGGACTGAAGGGTTTGAGTGCGCCGATGCCGCTTTCCTGATAGGCGGTTATCCAACGTCGCAGATGGGTGCGTGAGATGCGGTATTGGTCTGTGGTACGCTGTTGGTTGCGCATGTGCAGCTAGTGGAATACGGCTTAGTATTTGAAGTGTAATGTATATAGGGTCATAAAAAACTGCACCTTGTTAGTTGGAGGGCAACTTTTGGGTGCAGTTCATTCTGCCTAATATCGTGTTCTTCAATTATCCAAACCTCTGGATTGAGATACGGAAATTGCCTCAATACGTCCCGTTTGACGGTAACGCCGAGTTTGATTCGGTGCTTCACCTTTACCCGGATAAATCCCTGCCCCCTGTTCTACTCTAAATCCGAAATGTTTCGGTTGACGGGCAAATGTTGCGTATTCACGCGCTTCGATTTCTGATAGTTGGATTCCTTTGACTTTGCCCAGCTTGGCTTCTGCATCTTTAATCTTCATGCCCGGGTGTACACCTGAAGCCGTGTGACAGGTAGGAGAATCGGTCTCCAAAAAATTAATTTTTTTATGGAGTTTTATAGGAGAATCAGGATCGTTGTCTCCATTTTGAAAAGCCAAAACCATAACGTCTTTAGATAGCGTAATGGCAACAAACGCCACACCTTCGGCATCGCTTTCTATTTCCATTTTTGCCTTCGGGAATTTCTGTTTTACCTGCTTTAAGTTCTGCCCTAATTTAATTCCTCCGATACTGTCTTTTTGAATCAAACATTCGGCGCAGCCTGACATGGCAAAAACCCAAGATCAATGCGCTTATTATCCCGATTTTTGTGCAACATGGTTACTTTCCTATTTAATAAAAAAATTAGTTATAAAAAAACTGCACCTTGTTAGTTGGAGTAGCAACTTTTTGGGGTGCAGTTTAACCTGAAAAATCAACTTCAGACGGCCTTTTGTTTTATGAAGGGCCGTATTGGCAGTTAGATATCGGTTTCCAAATAAACAACTTGGGTTTGCAGGTATTCTTCCAAACCGTGTTTGCCGTCGGCACCGCCGATACCTGATTTTTTTCCAACCGGCATGGAAGCCCTGCATGGCTTCGAAGTTTTCGCGGTTGATGTAGGTTTCGCCGAAGCGCAGACGACGGGTTACATAAAACGCTTCATTCAGATTGGTGGTGTAGACAGAGCTGGTCAGGCCGAATTCGCTGTCGTTTGCCAAAGCGATGACTTGATCGAGCGTGTCGAAAGTGGCAACCGGCAGGACGGGGCCGAAGGTTTCTTCCTTCATGATGTCCATGCTGTTGTCGGTATCGGTCAGCAGGGTAGGTTCGAAGAAGTAGCCTTTGCCGTCGGCACGTTTGCCGCCGCAGACCAGTGTCGCCCCTTGTTTGACGGCACGTTCCACTTTTTCGGCAACGGCTTTGACAGCACGCTCTTCAATCAGCGGACCCATTTCCAGTGCGCCGGGCTCGGCTTCGGCCGGGTTGCCGTAGCGTACGCCTTTCATGGCGGCGGTCATTTTTTCGATAAACGCGTCTTTCAGGCTGCTGTGGACATACACGCGTTCGGCGCAGTTACAGATTTGGCCGGTATTGCCCACGCGTGAAGCTAAGATGGATTTGACGGCCAGATCCAAGTCGGCATCTTTCAGAACGATGGCAGGGGCTTTGCCGCCCAGTTCCAGTGAGACTTTGGTGATGTTGGCGGCGGCAGCTTCCATCACTTGGCGACCTGCATCGACAGAACCGGTCAGGCTGACCATATCGACTTGTGGATGCGATGCCAAGGCATTGCCGATTTCTGCGCCCGGGCCGTTAACGACGTTGAACACGCCTGCGGGTAAGCCTGAGGCATGGACGATTTCAGCAAAGATGTGGCAGTTAATCGGGGTAACGCTGCTTGGTTTGACGACGATGGTATTGCCTGTTACCAAAGCCGGGCCCATTTTGCGGGCGATCAGGAAGAATGGGAAGTTCCACGGCAAAATGCCAGCGATCACGCCCAAAGGACGTTTGAACAATAAAATGTTTTCGCGCGGACGGTCGCTTTGGATGATTTCGCCTTCATAACGGCGCGCCCATTCTGCTTGATAGTCGAGATAATCGGCAGTGAACATGACTTCTATGCGTGCCAAATCTTTGGTTTTGCCGCCTTCGGCAACAATGGTGTCGGTCAGCTCGTCGGCACGTTCACGGATGCCTTGGGCAATTTTGCGCAGGTATGCGCCGCGCTCAACGGCAGGCAAACGCTCCCATGCAGTTTGCGCATCTCTGGCCGCGGCAACGGCACGATCAACATCGGCTTTTCCCGCCTTTAGGCTCACGCGCGATGACTTCTTCGGTTGCCGGATTCAATACATCACGCCATGTACCGTTAAAGTCGGTTTCAAAGCGGCCGTTGATATACATAGACAGTTGTTTCATCAAACCTTCTCCTGTTGTTGTAGTTGGATGTAGTTTTAGTCTATGCCTAAATTGTCTGGCATACAAGAGGATTTAGCGTGGGTTGATGGTAGGTATTTGGAAGTTTTTAGAAAAAGATGATGTGTGGGGAGTTGGGTTTGATTGATTCAAGAGGTTTGTGATGCTTTGAGTTACATCTATAACAGCATTGTGACAAAGCTCGAATATTCTTGATGTTGATAATAATGGAGGTATTGAGTGAAGAAAGGCTTGATGGAGAATATAAAAAAACCTGCTTTTTTCAAAGCAGGTTTTCATATTTGGTGGGTCGTGAGCGATTCGAACGCTCGACCAACGGATTAAAAGTCCGCTGCTCTACCGACTGAGCTAACGACCCGATAAGCTGTGCATTATAGGGAACTTGTTTCTTTTCGTCAACTGTTTTTTTGAAATTTTTTTCAAAAAACGTAAATCGGTTGTTATTTGGCGTTAATTCTCCCTTTTTCGAGTATTAATTATGTTATGATTTTCTAATCTGTCAGTTCTGATGGATATTTTTTAGACCAAAGGATATACAACATGAAAAAATTATTGATTGCTGCGATGATGGTAGCTGGTTTGGCTGCTTGTTCTCAAGAGGCGAAACAGGAAACTCAAGAAGCGGCTTCTGCCGTTGCTTCTGATGTGAACGCTGCTGCCGAACACGCGGCTTCTACTGCCGATGCTGCTGCTTCCGAAGCTAAAGGCGCTGCTGAACAGGCTGTTTCTGACGCTAAAGAAGCCGGTGCCGATGCGAAGGAAACTGCGGAGAAAGCAATTTCCGATGCTAAAGAAACTACTGGTAAAGCCGTCGATGGTGCTAAAGAAGCCAGCGACAAAGCCTTGGACGATGCAAAAGCTGCTGTGGGCGAAGCTAAAGACGCTGCCAAAGATGCGGCTAAAGATGCTTTGGGTAAAGCTGCCGATGCAACTCAAGAAGCTGCCGACAAATTGAAAGACGCTGCTAAATAAGCTGGTGTTTGATATTTGAAAAGGCCGTCTGAAATGTTCAGACGGCCTTTTTATATCGGCAGATTATTTTTTCTCTTGCTGACGCGTATATACCAAGGAAGTCAGGATGGACGCGCCCAGTGCGCCGAAGACGATGGACAGGGAAATGGAAATCGGGATATGCACCCAGTGCATAATCAGCATCTTGATACCGATAAAGCTCAATACGAAGGCCAAGCCGTATTTGAGGAAGATAAAGCGTTCGGCAAAATCCGCCAGTAAAAAGTACATGGCACGCAGGCCTAAGATGGCAAAAATGTTGGAGGTAAGGACGATGAATGGGTCGGTGGTTACGGCAAAAATAGCGGGAATGCTGTCCACGGCGAAGATGACGTCGCTCAATTCGATCATAATCAATACCAGTAAAAGCGGCGTAGCGATGCGTTTGCCGTTTTCAATGGTAAAGAATTTTTCACCGTCAAACTGTTGGCTGGTCGGGATGACTTTTTTGAGCAGAGTCAGGATCTTGTTTTGGGAAAGGTCTTCTTCAGCTTCGGCTTCGGGCTTCATCATGTGAATGCCGGTGTATAAGAGGAATGCGCCGAAGAGGTACAAAATCCATTCAAATTGTTGTACCAAGGCTGCGCCGATGAAGATCATGATGGCGCGCAGGACGATGGCGCCGAATACGCCATAGAGCAGGACGCGGTGTTGGAATTTGGGTTCGACTTTGAAGTAGCTGAAAATCATCAGGAAAACGAAGATGTTATCAACGGCAAGGGATTTTTCAAGCACATAGCCGGTGAAGAATTCGAGGACTTTTTCTTTGGCGACAACGGCCCCGTAAGTCGGGTTGCCAGCCAGTTCAAAATAGAGCCAGCCTGCAAATGCGCAGGATACAGCCACCCAAATGCCGCTCCAGGCGAGGGCTTCTTTGATGCTGACTTTGTGGGCGCCGTTTTTTTTCAGCGATACCATATCGATGGCGATCATGATTAAGACGGCAATAAAGAAGATGCCGTAAAACATCGGCGAGCCGACGGACGGGTATTGGGTCATAAAAAATCCTTGTGTGTGGGGTATGGGTAAGGTTTACCAAGACAGGTAGAACATCGCCTTGGCAAAAAAGACGATAAACAGCATATGGCTGAATACAACGGCGTGTATGTATTTCGACCAGCCGACGGTGAGGGTGTGTCGGGCCATTTTGACAACAGCGATGGCAAAATGCACCAAAAACGCTTACTGCCAATAGGATTTTTGATGCTCAACATAATGCTGAAGGCGCTGTCGAGAGGATGGTGCAGTATCGGCAGGTAGCGGTTGTACACCATCACGATGCCGCTGATGAACAGGGTAATGACGACAGGCGGCATCACGCGGACGGCACGATAGGACATGGCACGCTCGACTTCGCGGCGCGATTCGCGCGAAACGCGGCCGGTGTGTAAAACGGAGAGGACCAGCATTTCGAAAAATACGCCGCCGACAAAGGCAATCGCGCAATAAACGTGGATGATGTGTGCCAGTGCGTAGATACTCATGATGGGTGTTTCCGGTAATTCAGACAAGTCGTCATTGTATCACTACCGAATGCGGTTGATGTATGCGCAATTTTATGCCAAATATATTAAAATTTATAAATATTCTTTTGGAATTGCCGTTTGTTTTTGCAGTTTAACCGTTCATCAAAGAGCGTTATCTTAGTTTAATCTGTCTTTACTTATCAGAAAATATATTAATGAAAGGTTGTGCCATACTGTTCCATATACAGCTTAACCCCTGATGGAGAATCAAACCATGAAGAAAACTTTTGCAAAAACTGTGACCTTGATCATGCTGGTCGCTTCTTTGGGTGCGTGTGCCAATATGACTCAAACCCAACGCAACACTGCTGCTGGTGCGGTATTGGGCGGCGTGGCAGGTAATTTGATTGGTGGCGATACCGGCTCTACCTTGGGTGGCGCGGCTTTGGGTGGTGTTATTGGCAGTCAAGTTCATACCCGCTACTAATCCTTTATTCGGTTTAAAATAAAAAGGCCGTCTGAATGTTCAGACGGCCTTTTGTTTTACGGTTTATTCGTTGACGAACGTTACACCGGTCAGTTGCGATTGCAAAATGGCAGTGCGCAAGGCAGTCAGTGCTTTCGGACGGACAAAGTTGCGGCGATAAGCCAAAACGACACGGCGGTGTGGTGCAGTGCCTTCAAACGGGATAATGCTGAAAAGCATGTGGTCGTTTTCGGTCAATGCGGTAGCCGGCATGACGCTGATGGCCAGACCGCTGGCAACCATGTGGCGGATGGTGTTGATGGAGCTGCCTTGCAGGGTATTGGTCAAGCCCTGGATTTTTTGCTTGGAAGCCAATTCGGAACAGCTTGCCAACACTTGGTCGCGCATACAGTTGCCTTCGGACAGCAGCAACACTTGTTCTTCGCTCAAAAGTTGAGGCGTAACGGCATCGAGTTCTTCAAAGTGATGTCCTTTGGGAACGATGACGAAGAAAGGTTCGTCATACAGGGGCTCGGTTACGATGCCCGGCTCTTGGAACGGTTCGGCAACGACGATTGCATCGACATCGCCGCGTTTGAGCGACTCGGTCAGGATGTGGGTATAGTTCTCTTCCAGCATCAGCGGCATTTTCGGCGCGGTTTCACGCAGCGCGGTAATGAGCTTGGGCAGAAGGTAGGGGGCAACGGTAAAAATCAGGCCGAGTTTGAACGCGCCTTCCAATTCGTTTTGCTCTTCATTGGCAAGGTGTTTGATGAGTTCTGCTTCTTCCAGAACCCGGCGGGCTTGGGCGACAATGCGCTCGCCCGCTTCGGTCGTGATGATGTCGTTGCTGCTACGGTCGAACAGGGATACCGACAGCTCTTCCTCCAGCTTTTTGATGGCGATGGAGAGGGTGGGCTGGCTGACAAAGCAGCGTCGTGCGGCACGTCCGAAGTGACGTTCTTGTGCGACGGCTACGATGTAACGCAATTCGGTCAAGGTCATGTGTTAAGCCTTTTTTTGTTCCGGCAGGGTGATGTTCAGCTCAAGAACGTCCAAGCCGTCTTGTTTCTCTTGGGAGATGCGGATGTCGTCCAATGATACGTTGACGTATTTGGACAGGACTTCCAGCAGCTCTTTGCGCAAGGTCGGCAGATAATCCGGAGCTTGGCCTTCTTGTGCGCGTTCTTGCGCGATGATGATTTGCAGGCGGTCGCGCGCGACGGTGGCGGTTTTCGGCTTTCTGCCGAACAGCATATCGAGCAGTGACATGTATTAACCTCCGAACAGTCGTTTTAAGAAACCTTTTTTCTCGGCTTCAAGGAAACGCATTTCACGGTTTTCACCCAAGAGGCGGGCAATAACGTCTTTGTAGGCTTCGGCTGCGGCGGCATTGTCTTGGTGGATGACAGGTTCGCCGGCGTTGGAGGCCTGCAGGACGTTTTGTGATTCGGGAATCACGCCGATCAACGGAATGCGCAAGATGTCGCAGATGTCTTGTACCGACAGCATTTCGCCTTTGGCCACGCGCTCTGGGGAGTAGCGGGTAATCAGCAGGTGCTCTTTAACTGTGCCGCCTTGTTCGGCTTGCGGGATTTGCTTTGCAAAATGCCCAAGATGCGGTCGGAGTCGCGGACGCTGGATACTTCCGGATTGGTGGTGATGATGGCTTCGTCGGCAAAGTAGAGCGCCATCAGTGCGCCTTGTTCGATACCGGCAGGGGAGTCGCAGATAATGAACTCGAAGCCCATTTTTTTGCTGGACAGCTCTTTCATCACTTTGTCGACGCCGTCGCGGGTCAACGCGTCTTTGTCGCGGGTTTGCGAGGCGGGCAGGATGTAGAGGTTTTCGCAGTTTTTGTCTTTAATCAGGGCTTGGTTGAGTGTGGCTTCGCCTTGGATGACGTTGATGAGGTCATACACGACGCGGCGTTCGCAACCCATAATCAGGTCGAGGTTGCGCAAACCGACGTCGAAGTCGATTACGGCGGTTTTGTGGCCGCGCAGGGCCAGGCCGGTTGCGATGCTGGCGCTGGTAGTGGTCTTGCCTACGCCGCCTTTACCTGAAGTTACTACGATGATTTTGGACACGATATTTCCTTTTTAAGTACTGATGTTTATTCGGCGTCGATTGCGCTGATAACCAGTCGGTTGTCTTGCAATGATACTTGTACGGGTTTTTGTGCAGATGCTCGGGCAGGTCTTGCTCGAAGTTGCGGTAGATGCCGGCAACGGAGACTAACTCGGCCTGCATGGAATGGATGAAGATGCGAGCGTTGGTGTTGCCTTTTGCTCCGGCCAACGCTCTGCCGCGCATGGGGGCGTAAATATGGATGTTGCCGTCGGCGATAAGTTCTGCACCTTGGCTGACGATGCCGGTAACGATGAGGTCGCCGTTTTCAGCGTACACCTGCTGGCCGGTACGCACGGGCGTGCTGACCAATACGGTCGGATTGTTGATGACGGTGGTCTGTACGTCTTGCGGCTGCGGTGCTTGGCGCGGTGTAGGCGCTGCCTGTGTGTCGGTTGTCTGGGTGGCGTTGCCTTGTTTGAAGACCAAGTGGTAACGCGCCGCCGCCGCCGCCCATGTGTCGCTGGTGTGGTGCAGCCCTAAGATTTGCATGCCGTAACGGGCAAACAGGGAAATCATGCCACCCAAATCGATGGATTCGGGATGGTCGAAATCTTGTACGTCTAAAATAAAGGGAACGAATTCGTCTTGGGATTGGCCTGCCAGTTGGCGCAGGAATTCTTCCAATTCGGTTAAATCTGCGGTGTGCAGATGGATGGATAAGACGTCCAAACGTGACGTTTTTATGTCGAATGCGGGTTTCATTGTAATGAAATAATAAAATTTTTTAATGATGTAAGTTTACCGTGTAAATCTTGGCTATTCAATCTGTTTGGCCGTCTGAAACCAAAATATTTTGTTTGGGCGTTTTTTAGTTGTGTTTAGTGTGGTTTTTTGGTGTGAAGCTCTGTTTCAGACGGCCTTGGGGAAGGGGTAGCCGTGTGTGTCGATGTCATCGGCAGCCGCCCACGGGGTATGGATGAGGGTGGACGGCAGGTGTACCAATTCGGGGAGGTAACTGCGGATGTAGCTGCCGTCGGGGTCGATTTGGTGCGAACGGTGGGCATAGCGGACGGTGGCCGTGTCTTGTGCGGCGAGGTGCCAGTTGGCTTGGTTGAGCGCGGGGTCGGTGCCGGTTTGGACGGAGGCTGTCCACGCGATGCCTTGGTTGGGATCGAGGTTGAGCGCGTGGCAGAAATAGTGGGCGCACAGCTGCTGGAGAACAGGATGTAGGTGGCCGGTGGCTTCGAGGCTGCGGATGGAGGCGTCGATGACGGGTACGCCGGTTTGGCCGTTGCGCCAGTATTCGCGCACCGGGGCGGCATCGGTTGTTTCGGGCAGACGGCGGTGGTAGGCGAGCTGGTAGCAGTAGTCGCGGAAAATAAGCTTGTCCAGCCACTCGAAATGTCGGTTTGCCAAGCTTTCGGCGGCCAGCAGGCGCGGTGAAATGCAGCCTGCGGACAGGTAGGCATTGAGGAGGCTGGTGTTTTTTCGTGCCGGAAAATTTTGGGTAATCGGGTAGTGAACCAAATTTTGTTTGAATGCGTGCCATTGCGTTAAGGCTGCGGTTTCGCCGCCCTGTTGATAGGCAGGCAATACTGCGCCGGTATGGGCTGGAAACGGCGGAACGCTTTGCCCAGTTTGAACAGGTAATTCGGTTTCAGACGGCCTTGGTCCTGAATAAGCCTGCAACCATGCCTGTTTATAGGCGGCAAAATCGGTGTAGGGCAGGCCGTTGGCATCCATGAGGGGGAATTTGGCCAAAATGCCGCGGTCGTTGGCGTGTTGCATGGCAATGCCTGCCCGGTCGAAATTGTGCCAGAGGTGGTTGTCTTGGCGGATTTCGGCTTCGGTGTAGGCTTCGTCTGTGATGACGGTATGGGCATTGAGCGCAGCAGCCAAGGGGAGGAGGTCTTCGTCGGAAGCGACGACATATAAAGGAATATGGTGCGCCGCCAGACGGGTATGCAGCTCTTGCGCGGCTTGATAGTGGAACAGGCTTTGACGTGGATTGTGGTTTTCAGACGGCCTTTGGCTGACCCAGACGCAGGCGATGGGCAAACCGCTTGCAACGGCGGCATTAAGCGCGGCATTGTCGTGCAGGCGGAGGTTACGGCGGAACCAGACAAGGACGTGAGCAGATTTCATGAGCATGTTCCGACGAAAAAGGGGAGACCATTTTATCAGAATCAGCCTCATGTATCAGGCCGTCTGAAAAATCTTTTGGTTTGATTTTGCTATATAATTTTGGTTTTAGCAATGAGGTGGCAACCATGACCGAACAAACCGTTTTGGCACTCATTACCTGCCAAACCTATCCTGAACCATCGGACAACCTGAAAACATTGGCGGCATGCTTGGAAACCATGGGCGTGAAAACCGTATTTGATGCGTGGCAAAACCATCCGTCCGCGCCGTTTTTGCTGCCTTTGTGCGCATGGGATTATGCCGCCGAACCCGAAGCCTTCCGCCAATGGCTGGAGCAAGCCGAGCGGGCGGGGCAGCGTTTTATCAATCCGCCCGAGCTGATGGCTTGGAATATGGAAAAGACTTATTTATGTGATTTGGCAGAACGCGGCGCGCAAGTGATTCCCAGCGTGTTCGTTCCGCCGCAAAAAGCCGAATTGACCGACATTTTGAACCAACAAGGATGGACGGAAGCAGTCATCAAGCCGGCATTCGGGCAGAGCGGCAAAGGCGTGGTCAAAGTTTGTGCAGAAACATTGGACGTGAACATGGCGGATTATCCGCAAGGCATGATTGTTCAACCTTATATCCGTGAAATCGAAACAGCGGGCGAAACCTCGCTGGTGTTTCAACGGCACATTCAGCCATGCCGTGCGTCGTCAGCCGCCGCAAGGCGAATGGCGCGCCAACTCGGCCTATGGTGTGTCGGTGTTCGGTATCGAGCCGCCCGAGTTTGCCATCCGTGCCGCGCAAGACGTACTGGCCGCTTTGCCGCAAATGCCGGTTTACGCCCGAGTGGACGGTACATTGGTCGGTGACACTTTCCTGCTCAATGAATTGGAACTCATCGAGCCCGCCCTGTATTTGCACACCAGCGAAGGCGCAACGGAACGCTTTGCCCGAGTGTTGGCGCAGTTGCTTGGGCAACATTCATCAACCTGACTTTATTAATATAAATAGCAAGCCTCAGGCCGTCTGAAAACCATCTTTCAGACGGCCTGAGGCTTTTTAAAACAAGATTTGCGCATTTGTATTTTTTTCAATAATGTGCCATTTGTCGATTGTGTCATTTTTAATTGTTGCAGTCTTAATTGATGGTTGATTAACTTTCATTTGGCATTTTATCTCGGCCGCAGCCTTTATTTTTAGCGGATTGTAAACAATCTGGTCGGTCTAAATAGATATCTTTTTAGGGTAAAACCTCAAAAATCTTTTTAAAAAGAAAGATATTGTCTTATTGAATATTCTGTGCTGAAATTACATGACACTACAAAAAAAGTAGTGCATAAAAAATAAAACAGACAAAGGAGAAAGCCATGCAATTTTTTTTAGACAATCTCAAAGCCTTTTTCGAAACCATCAGCGGCTGGGTCTGGGGACCTATTATGTTGATGCTGCTGGTCGGTACGGGCATTTTGCTGACCGTGTTGCTGAAAGGCTTGCAGTTCACCATGTTGGGTTATGCGCTGAAACAGGCGTTTGTGCCGTCAAAGAAGCATGAAGACGGCGAAGACCATGAAGGCGATATTTCCCATTTCGCGGCGTTGATGACTGCGCTGTCCGCCACCATCGGCACGGGTAACATCGCCGGTGTAGCGACTGCGGTGGTAACCGGCGGCCCGGGCGCGGTATTTTGGATGTGGATGACCGCCATTTTCGGTATGGCCACCAAATACGGCGAGGGCGTGTTGGCGGTGAAATACCGCGTCACCAACTCCAAAGGCGAAATGTCCGGCGGCCCGATGTACTACATCGAAAAAGGCTTGGGCAAAAACTGGAAATGGATGGCCGTCGCGTTTGCGCTGTTCGGCACATTCGCTTCATTCGGTATCGGCAGCTCGGTGCAGTCCAACTCGGTTGCGCAGGCAGTACAAACCAGCTTCGGTATCGAGCCTGCTTACACCGGCTTGATATTGACCGTATTAACGGCCATTGTGCTTTTGGGCGGTATTAAGGGCATTGCCAAAGCCGCGTCCTTTATCGTACCTGCCATGGCTGTGTTTTATGTAGTAGGCGGTATTGCCATTATCGTGATTAATTCCGATGTGCTGATGCCTGCCGTCAAACTGATTTTCTCCGATGCATTTAGCGCGCAAGCTGTGGCAGGCGGCGCCATCGGTACGGTCATCCGCTACGGTGTGGCGCGCGGCGTATTCTCCAACGAGGCGGGTATGGGTTCTGCGCCGATTGCCGCCGCAGCCGCGAAAACCGACCACCCCGTCCGTCAGGCTTTGGTTTCCATGACCGGTACGTTTTTGGACACCATCGTTGTCTGCTCGATTACCGGTATCGTGTTGGTCATGGGTCTGCTCGGCGCAGGTGGCGAGTTTGTGAAACCTGAATTGAGCGGCGCGGCGCTGACAACCGTCACTTTCCAAAAAATGCTGCCCGGCATCGGCGGCTGGATTGTGACCATCGGCCTGATTTCTTTGCCTACTCAACCATTCTCGGCTGGTGTTATTACGGCGAGAAATGCGCGGTTTACGTCTTCGGCGAGAAGTTTGCCGGTTTGTACCGCGTCGGTTATGTTTCTTCGGTTATGCTGGGAACCGTTTTGAGCCTTGATTTGGTGTGGCTGGCTTCGGACACATTCAACGGCTTGATGGCCTTACCCAACCTGATTGCACTTTTGTTGATGGCGAAAGTTATCGTCAATGAAACACGCGACTTCAAACAAAAAATCAAAAACGGCGAATTGCCGCATTGATGCCTAAGGTCGTCTGAATTTTCAGACGACCTAATATCTATTATATAGTGAATTAAATTTAAATCAGGACAAGGCGACGAAGCCGCAGACAGTACAAATAGTACGGCAAGGCAAGGCAACGCCGTACTGGTTTAAATTTAATCCACTATATTTTTGAAAAAAGTCAGAGGAGGAACACAATGAAAGTGCTTGTTTTAGGTGCTGGTGTTGCCGGCGTATCTTCCGCATGGTATCTGGCAGAGGCAGGACATGAAGTAACGGTCATCGACCGTGCCGAGGGCGTAGCGATGGAAACCAGTTTTGCCAACGCAGGCCAGCTCTCTTACGGCTATACCACGCCTTGGGCTGCACCCGGTATCCCGACCAAAGCGCTGAAATGGCTGTTTAAAAGCCATCCGCCTTTGCTGTTTCGCCCTGACGGCAGCCTGTATCAAATCGAATGGCTGTGGCAAATGCTGCAAAACTGCACGGCAGCGCGCTATCAAACCAACAAAGAGCGCATGGTCAGGATCTCTGAATACAGCCGTGAAATGTTCCGCCGTTTTGAAGCGCAAACCGGCATGAATTTTGAAGGACGTAAAAAAGGCACTTTGCAGATTTTCCGCCAAGCCAAAGAAGTCGAGGCGGCAGAACAAGACATTAGCGTTTTGGAACGATACGGCGTGCCGTACCGCCGTCTGAAACCCGAAGAATGTGCAGAATTTGAGCCTGCGCTGGCACGCGTTACCGCCAAAATTGCCGGCGGCCTGCACCTGCCTGCGGACGCGACCGGCGACTGCCACCTCTTCACCCAAAACCTGTACCAACTCTGTCTGGAAAAAGGCGTACAGTTCCATTTCAACCAAACCATCCGCCGCATCGACCACAACGGGCTGCGCATCAAAGCTGTTGAAACTGAAACAGGGCGGTTTGAAGCAGATGCAGTTGTCTGCGCGCTCGGCTGCTTCAGTAGGACGGTTTTGGCTCAGTTGGATCTCAATCTGCCGATTTATCCCGTCAAAGGCTATTCCTTGACCCTGCCCGTCACAAATTCAGACGGCGCACCGGTTTCCACCGTTTTGGATGAAAGCTACAAAGTCGCCATCACGCGCTTTGACAACAGAATCCGCGTCGGCGGCATGGCGGGAATTGTCCGGCTACGAAATCAAACTGCCCGAAAAACGCCGCGAAACCTTGGCTTTGGTCGTCAACGATTTGTTCCCAGAAGGCGGCGATTTGAACCAAGCATTGTTCTGGAGCGGTCTCAGACCGATGACGCCCGACAGCACGCCGTTAATCGGGCATACCCGCTTTGAAAACCTATTCCTGAATACCGGCCACGGTACTTTGGGCTGGACCATGTCGCTGGGTTCGGCAAAATTGACCGCCGATATCGTGAGCGGCAAAGACACCGAAATCCGCAGCGACGACTTGAGCCTGTCGCGCTATCAGGCTTAACCTGGAAAGCGATAAGGTTTAGCGGCATTTCAAATTTTAAAGGCCGTCTGAAAATCATTTTTCAGACGGCCTTATGTTTCAAAATCCGTGTATCCAATCAATAAAATAAATAATAACTATTATCATATGCATTAAAAAGTGTTAGTCTGAACCTGTCCCAGATTTTAGCGCAGGTTTTCTTATGCCCGATTTTTCGATGTCCAATTTGGCCGTTGCCTTTTCCATCACGTTGGCTGCCGGTTTGTTTACCGTATTAGGCAGCGGCTTGGTAATGTTTTCCAAAACGCCCAATCCGCGTGTGTTGTCGTTTGGTTTGGCATTTGCCGGCGGTGCGATGGTGTATGTTTCCCTGACGGAGATTTTCAGTAAATCCAGCGAGGCGTTCGCTGAAATTTATGATAAAGACCACGCGTTTGCGGCGGCGACCATGGCATTTTTGGCCGGGATGGGCGGCATCGCGCTGATTGACCGCCTGGTGCCGAACCCGCATGAAACCTTAGACGCGCAAGACCCGTCGTTTCAAGAAAGTAAACGCCGCCATATTGCGCGAGTCGGCATGATGGCGGCGTTTGCGATTACTGCGCACAATTTTCCCGAAGGCTTGGCGACATTTTTCGCTACCTTGGAGAATCCGGCGGTTGGGATGCCTTTGGCCTTGGCGATTGCCATCCATAATATTCCGGAGGGCATTTCCATCGCCGCGCCGGTTTATTTTGCCACCCGCAGCCGTAAGAAAACGGTATGGGCGTGCCTGCTATCCGGCCTGGCCGAGCCTTTGGGTGCGGCTTTGGGCTATTTGATTTTGCAGCCGTTTTTGTCACCTGCCGTGTTTGGTTCGGTATTCGGCGTGATAGCCGGCGTGATGGTGTTTTTGGCATTGGACGAGCTGCTGCCGGCCGCCAAACGCTATTCAGACGGCCACGAAACCGTTTACGGCCTGACAACGGGTATGGCGGTGATTGCCGTCAGCCTGGTATTGTTCCATTTTTAAAACCCGTATGCCAAAGGCCGTCTGAAATGATTCAGACGGCCTTTTTGCGTTATAATCCGCACATCAAAAATAACCTTAATTTCACAAAGTTCCATCATGTTAGACAAATACAATCCAGCCGAAATCGAATCCAAACATTATCAAAACTGGGAAGAGCAGGGCTATTTCCAGCCTGATATGGATTTGACGAAACCGTCTTTCTCCATCCAACTGCCGCCGCCCAACGTAACCGGCACGCTGCACATGGGTCATGCCTTCAACCAAACCATCATGGACGGTCTGACCCGCTACTACCGCATGAAAGGCTGTAACACCGCCTGGATTCCGGGCACCGACCACGCGGGCATCGCCACGCAAATCGTGGTCGAGCGTCAGCTTGCTGCGCAAAACGTGTCCCGTCATGACTTGGGCCGCGAAAAATTCTTGGAAAGTATGGGAATGGAAAGAAGTTTCCGGCGGCACGATTACCCAGCAAATGCGCCGCGTGGGCTGTTCTGCAGACTGGACGCGCGAATATTTCACGATGGACGACGTGCGCGCCGAAACCGTAACCGAAGTGTTCGTGCGCCTGTTTGAGCAAGGCTTGATTTACCGCGGCAAACGCTTGGTGAACTGGGATCCGGTATTGGGTACCGCAGTGTCTGATTTGGAAGTGGAAAGCGTGGAAGAACAAGGCTCTATGTGGCACATCCGCTATCCGCTGGCGGACAATCCTGCCGAAGCCGTCATCGTGGCGACCACCCGTCCCGAAACGCTGCTGGGCGACGTTGCCGTAGCCGTCAATCCTGAAGACGAACGTTATACCCATTTGATTGGCAAGGAATTAATCCTGCCGCTGACCGGCCGCACCATCCCCGTGATTGCCGACGAATACGTCGAAAAAAAGACTTTGGCACAGGCTGCGTGAAAATCACGCCTGCGCACGACTTCAACGACTACGAAGTCGGCAAACGCCACGACACGCGCTTGGTTAATGTGTTCGATTTGGAAGCCAAAGTGCTGGCAACCGCTGAAGTGTTCAACTTCAAAGGCGAAGCGCAACCAGGCTTTGCCCTGCCTGAAAAATACGCAGGTTTGGACCGCTTTGCCGCGCGCAAACAAATGGTTGTCGATTTGCAGGAACAAGGTTTCTTGGTCGAAATCAAAGCGCACACGCTGATGACGCCGAAAGGCGACCGTACAGGTTCGGTAATTGAGCCGATGCTGACCAGCCAATGGTTTGTCGCCATGTCCGCCACGCCAAACGGCGGCGAGCCTGACAGCGAATTCAAAGGCTTAAGCCTCGCCGACAAAGCCAAAAAAGCCGTCGACAGCGGCGCGGTACGCTTTATCCCTGAAAACTGGGTCAATACCTACAACCAATGGATGAACAATATCCAAGACTGGTGTATCTCGCGCCAACTGTGGTGGGGTCATCAAATCCCCGCGTGGTACGACAACGAAGGCAATGTGTATGTCGCCCGCAATCAGGCGGAAGCCGAAAAACAAGCCGGAAAAACAGGCTTGACCCGCGAAGAAGACGTATTGGATACATGGTTCTCCTCCGCGCTCGTGCCGTTCTCTACACTCGGCTGGCCGTCTGAAACTGATGAACTCAAAGCCTTCCTGCCGTCCAACGTCTTGGTCACCGGCTACGAAATCATCTTCTTCTGGGTGGCGCGCATGATTATGATGACCACCCACTTCACCGGCAAAGTACCGTTTAAAGACGTATATATCCACGGCATCGTGCGCGACCACGAAGGCAAAAAAATGTCCAAATCCGAAGGCAACGTCATCGACCCTGTGGATTTGATCGACGGCATCGACTTGGAAAAACTGCTGGTGAAACGTACCACCGGCCTGCGCAAACCCGAAACCGCGCCGAAAGTGGAAGAAGCGACCAAAAAACTCTTCCCCGAAGGCATTCCGAGCATGGGTGCGGACGCATTGCGCTTCACCATGGCGAGCTACGCCAGCCTCGGCCGCAGTGTTAACTTCGACTTCAAACGCGCCGAAGGCTACCGCAACTTCTGCAATAAATTGTGGAACGCCACCAACTTCGTGTTGATGAACACCGAAGACAAAGACTGCGGCCAAGACGAAATGCAGCCGTTGGCGTTTACCTTCGCCGACCAATGGATTATCGGCAAACTGCAACAAGCCGAAGCCGCCGTTGCCGAAGCCTTTGAAACCTACCGCTTCGACCTTGCCGCGCAAACGCTGTACGAATTTGTGTGGAACGAATATTGCGACTGGTACATCGAGCTGGCAAAAGTGCAAATCCAAACCGGCTGCCCGACAACCCAGCGCACCACACGCCGCACCCTCGTGCGCGTACTCGAAACCATCCTGCGCCTGCTGCACCCAATCATGCCTTTCATTACCGAAGAGCTGTGGCAGGTCGTTGCGCCTCTGGCGAATGCCAGAACCGCCGACAGCATCATGTTGGCCGCCTATCCGCAAGCCGATAAAGAAAAAATCGTTCAGACGGCCTTCGATAAAATGGCCGCATTGAAAGACTTAGTCGAAGAAGTGCGCAAACTGCGCGGCGAAATGGGTATCGCGCCAAACGTCAAAGCGCCGCTCTTCGTCGAAGGCAGCGCAGAACTCGAAGGCCTGCTCAAATACCTGCCGTCGCTGACCCGACTGACCGAAGCCAAGCTGGTGGACAGCCTGCCCGAAGCGGAAGACGCCCCCGTCGCCGTCTGCAACGGCGCGCGCCTGATGTTGAAAGTCGAAATCGACAAAGCCGCCGAAACCGCCCGTTTGAGCAAAGAAGCCGAGAAGCTGCAAAAAGCCTTGGACAAACTCAACGCCAAACTCTCCAAACCCGGCTACACCGAAAAAGCCCCCGTGCATCTGGTGGAAAAAGACAAAGCCGATTTGGCGGAGTTGGAAGACAAAATGGCGAAAGTTCAAACTCAGTTGGCGAAGTTGAAAGACTGATTTTGATTGAATAGACAAGGCCGTCTGAAAACCTGAAACCACGGTTTTCAGACGGCCTTATCAAAAGGAAATCAAATTATGGACTTCATCGTGCCTATATTGCTCATCGTCGCCATCGTCGTACTTCATATTCATACCTGCTTTACCGAAGCCGTCCACCTCAACAAATGGCGGCCATGGCTGATTATTCTACTGTTGAGTCTGACCGGCACTTGGTTTATCTACTTCGTCAGCCGTACCGCGCTGATAAAGCTGGGTGTCCAGCTGGTGCTGATTGCCGTCCTCGTGCTTTACATCTCTTGAACGTCCGCCTGCGACAGAATACCCGCAAAGGCCGTTTGAGAATGCAGCTTCAATGTCGTTGCAACTTTTCAGACGGCCTCTTTTAAGAAAGGAAATAGATGAAACTCTTTATTTGGCCGGTACTTTTATCCGCAACAACCGCCCTGGCTTCTCCGATTGTCGGTACATGGCATTGCGTTGGCTCTGATGAAAACATCCACAGTGATACAAAAGTCGAATATCTTCAGGACGGCAGTTTCCGTGGCGACGCTAAGCTCAAAGTGGACGATGACGGCAATGTCTTGGCATACCATGTTGTCGGTGGGGGTAAATGGCGTTTTTGCGAACAATGCCTTAACTCAAAGCCAAATCAAGTACAGTGAAGTTTCACGACTCCACAGCCCTGAAACATTGGCATGGTTGGAAGAATCCGAAGACGGCCAATTCTTGGAAAGCATGATATACACCGGATTGGTCGCGCAGATGGACAAGCCCGGTGAAGACGAGGTTTATCAAATGGATAAAACAGGCAAATTGGTGTCTGAGGATGGAACTTCCCGTGAGGTATGCACGAAAGTGAAGTAAATAGCGATTGTGGGTCGGACATGTTTGTCTGATTGATGGCTAGATAACAAAGGCCGTCTGAAACTTAATTTTCAGACGGCCTTTTTCTTTTTCTTAATTCCATCACATTCAATCAAACCAAACAATCTGACTTTCATCCACGCTGATGCGGATTTCCTGTCCGGTTTGCGGTTTGTCCGTATTGTGATCGGCGTGGGGATACCAAATCAAATCGCCGTATTGCGGATGGGCGAGGGTAAGGCGCGTGCCTTCGGCGAGGGGGACAGATTCGCTGATGCGGACGGCTGTGCCGTTCGGGTCGAATCGGATGGCGTGTTGGGGAATGTAGCGTGTGTCGTCGGTGTTGGCCAAACCGAGCAACAGGGCGGCTTGGGCGTTGACGGGGCGGCGGATAAGGGTTTCCGGCGTGCCGTGTTGGAGGATGCGGCCTTCGTGCATGATGGCGATGGTGTCGGCCATGGTGCAGGCTTCTTCGGCGGAGTGGGTCACGAGGATGGCGGGGATGTTTTGACTGCGGATGCGTTCGGCGGTCAGGGTGCGCAGGTGGTGGCGCAGGTGGGTGTCGAGGCTGGAGAAGGCTTCGTCCAAGAGCAACAGCGACGGGCGCGTGATTAGGGCGCGCGCGAGGGCGAGGCGTTGCTGTTCGCCGCCGGAGAGGCTTTCAGGTTTGCGTTGCGCTTCGTGTTCCAAACCGATGTCGCGCAAGGCTTGCATGGATTGTTCTTCGATTTCGGCTTTGGGCAGACGGCGCATTTTGAGGCCGAAGCCGACGTTGTCGAGGGCGGTTAAATGCGGCAAAAGGGCATAGTCTTGAAACATTAGCGAGATATTGCGTTTTTCAGACGGCATGTCGGTGATGTTGTCGCCGTTGAGCCAGACTTCGCCGCTGTCGGGACGCACCAGGCCGACGATGGTTTTGAGCAGGGTGGATTTGCCGCAGCCGGAGCGGCCGAGTACGGCGAGGATTTCACCTGCTTCGACGTTTAGGTTGATGTCTTGGGCAACGGTTTTGTTGCCGAAGCGTTTGTTAATGTTTTTGAGTTGCAACATGGTTTCAGACGGCCTTTAAAAATGGGGTCGGCAACGGATGCTGTCGAGCCATGCGGACAGCGGATGTTTGGGGTTGATTAGGCCGTATCGACGGCAGGCTTCGATCGTGACCAGCTGGGCATCGTGCATCATGTGTCCGCCCAACATGGCATCAAGCAGGGTGGGGATGTCCATCAGTTCAAAACCGGCGACTTCGCCGTCTTGGTTCGCGGGCTGGAAGCCTTCGGGCAGGATGATGTCGAAGATATACAGGATTTCGTTGTGGACACCGCGATTAACCGGGCGCAAACTATATATTTGGGCGGTCGGTCGGATATGGGGTGTCAGAGAAGCGGGAATGCCTGCTTCTTCTTCGCCTTCGCGGCAGACGGCTTCAGACGGCCTCTCGCCGCTGCTGATACCGCCGCCGGTCAGGTTGTCGAGTTTGTTCGGATCGACAGCTTTGTGCGGACTGCGGCGGCCTATCCAAAAGCGCAGACCGTCTTTTGTTTCGACCAATCCGTTCAAATGCACTGCCTGACTCATCAGGCCGAACGGACGGAAGGCGGCGCGTTCGAGTGCGCATAAAGGCTTGCCTGACTGGTCGCAGATGTCAAACTTTTCACCGCGCCAACCTTTGAGACAACCGCAATCGCGCCATTGTTGCGCCAGCGTTTGCAAACTGTCGCCCATTTCCGGCCAGCTGTCTGTTTTCAAATTCAGGCCGTCTGAAAGGGTCGACTGCCTGCCTGTCCAATCTTGCCCGAGGCGTTCGCGCCATAACGGGTTCAGACGGCCTAAAGGCAGGCTGTTGAGATACAGAATGCACCAATCGTCGGATGCGCCATAGCTTGTCTGCGCCCAATCCCACAATGCGTCGTGGATATCGGGGGTGAATACTTGTTCAAAACGGAAAGACTGAGACATGGCACATCCTCCAAAAGAACTAAAGATACGTCGATTTTAGCCGTTTACGGCGAATTTGCAAAACAACCATACCCCCTGAAAACCGCTATAATAGAGTAAACCATCCGAAACGAGCACATCATCATGAGTGAATTGACCGATATCCTTTCCTACAACCAACGTTTCGTTGAATCGGGAGAGTACGAAAAATATTTCACCGACAAATACCCCGGCCGCGAGCTGGCTATTCTTTCCTGCATGGACGCACGCATTATCGAATTGCTGCCCAATGCCTTGGGCTTGAAAAACGGCGATGCCAAGCTCATCAAAAACGCCGGCGCGCTGGTGACCCACCCTTGGGGTTCGGTGATGCGCAGTTTGTTGGTGGCCGTATTTGAACTCAAAGTCAAAGAAATCATGGTCATTGCCCACCACGACTGCGGTATGCGCGGACTACACGCCGAAGAGTTCCTCCAGCGCGTACACGACAGCAATATCCCCGACGACCGCATCGAAACCCTGCGCAATGCCGGTATCGATTTGGACGGCTGGCTGACCGGTTTTGACAACGTCGAAGACAGCGTGCGCCATACCGTCGAGCTGATTCGCAAACATCCGCTGATGCCCGACAACATCGCCATCCACGGCCTGGTCATCCACCCGACTACAGGCAAGCTCAACCTGATTGTTGACGGCAGCCTGCCTGCTTCAGACGGCCAAAACATCTAACGCAGACACCACCACGAAATGAAAAACATCGGATTATTCGGCGGCACGTTTGACCCCATCCACAACGGCCACCTCCACATCGCCCGAGCCTTCGCCGACGAAATCGGTTTGGACCTTGTCGTCTTCCTGCCGGCAGGCGACCCGTACCACAAAGACAGCACGCGCACGCCGGCACAAGAGCGCCTCAATATGGTCGAACTCGCCATCGCCGACGAGCCGAAATTCGCCGCCAGCGACTGCGACATCGTCCGCGACGGCGCGACTTATACGTTTGACACCGTCCAAATCTTCCGCCAGCAATTTCCCGGCGCGCAACTGTGGTGGCTGATGGGCAGCGACAGCCTGATGCAGCTGCACACATGGAAAAAATGGCAAACCCTCGTGCGCCAGACTAATATCGCCATCGCCATGCGCCAAGGCGACAACCTCAACAAAACCCCGCGCGAATTACACGCATGGCTTGGCGAAGCCCTACAAACGGCAGCGTCCGTATCCTCAACGCGCCGCTGCACAACACCAGCTCCACCCAAATCCGCGCCAATCTCGCCAAAACGCACCATTCAGACGGCCTGCCGCAATCCGTCGCCCAATACATCCGCCAACACAAACTCTATGAAAAATAGCGTTTATTCAGGCAGATAAGCTATAATGCCGTCTGAAAACATTTCAACTAGGAAAATAATGAACGAACAAGAATTGCAAGACCTGCAAAAAATGGTCGAAGTGGCCGTAAACGCCCTTGAAGACATCAAAGCCAAAGACATCTCTGTTTTGGAAACCCAAGACAAAACCTCCCTGTTCGCCCGCATGATTATTGCCAGCGGCGACAGCACACGCCAAGTCAAAGCACTGGCGAACAACGTTGCCGTCGATTTGAAAGAAGCCGGTTTTGAAATCCTCAGCACCGAAGGCGACAGCGGCGAATGGACGCTCGTCGACGCAGGCGACCTCGTTGTCCACGTCATGCTCCCTGCCGTGCGCGACTTCTACGACATCGACACCTTGTGGGGTGGAGAAAAACCGAGTTTCCACGCCGGTATGCAAAAACCTTGGCACGCCGCCGACTAAAACGGTTTATCCATAAAAAGGCCGTCTGAAACTTGAAAGCAAGCAAGTTTCAGACGGCCTTTTGCTATAATTCCATTCTTTTCACAATATTCAATTTATTGCACCATCATGCCGCAACCTGATTTCGCCCAAACCCTCTCCAAAGACCGCCATTTTTCTGCGATCTGCCTTTAAAAAAACCCCAATAAATACGGCGGCTTGGCCAAGGTTGAGGAAAAATACAAAAAATCGCATGACCTCTATCTGCAACGCCTGTCCAAACTGCCCAAGCCCGAATTCGACAACACGCTACCTGTTCACGAAAAACTCGACGAAATCAAAAAAGCCATTGCCGAGAATCAGGTAACGATTATTTGCGGCGAAACCGGTTCGGGCAAAACCACGCAGCTGCCCAAGATTTGTTTGGAACTCGGACGCGGGGCGGCAGGATTGATTGGGCATACCCAGCCGCGCCGTTTGGCCGCGCGTTCCGTAGCAGAGCGGATTGCCGAAGAGCTGAAATCCGAAATAGGCAGCGCGGTCGGCTATAAGGTGCGCTTTACCGACCACACCTCGCGCGATGCCTGCGTCAAGCTGATGACCGACGGCATCCTGCTGGCGGAAACGCAGACCGACCGTTATCTCGCCGCCTACGACACAATCATTATTGACGAAGCGCACGAACGCAGCCTGAACATTGACTTCCTCTTGGGCTACCTAAAACAACTGCTGCCGCGCCGCCCCGATTTGAAAGTCATCATCACCTCAGCAACGATAGATGCAGAACGCTTCTCCCAACACTTCAACGGCGCGCCCGTTTTAGAAGTGAGCGGACGGACGTATCCCGTCGAAATCCTCTACCGACCGCTGACCAGCAAAGACGAAGACGACGCAGAAGTCGAGCTGACCGACGCGATTATCGATGCCGCCGATGAATTGGCGCGATATGGCGAAGGCGATATTTTGGTATTCCTGCCGGGCGAGCGCGAAATCCGCGAAGCCGCCGAAGCCCTGCGCAAATCCACGCTGCGCCGCAACGACGAAATCCTGCCCCTGTTCGCACGCCTGTCGCACGCCGAGCAGCACAAAATCTTTCACCCCTCCGGCGCAAAACGCCGCATCGTGCTGGCAACCAACGTGGCCGAAACTTCACTCACCGTGCCGGGCATCAAATACGTCATCGACACCGGCCTCGCGCGCGTCAAACGCTATTCCGCACGGGCGAAAGTGGAGCAGCTTCATGTCGAAAAAATCTCTCAAGCCGCCGCACGCCAACGCTCCGGCCGCTGCGGCCGCGTTTCCGCAGGCGTCTGTATCCGACTGTTTTCAGAAGAAGATTTCAACAGCCGCCCAGAATTTACCGACCCCGAAATCGTCCGCAGCAACCTCGCCGCCGTCATCCTGCGCATGGCATCGCTGAACTTGGGCGACGTAGCAGCATTCCCATTTTTAGAAATGCCCGATTCGCGGTATATCAATGACGGTTTTCAGGTGTTGCTGGAGTTGGGTGCGGTGGAGGAAATGTGATTTCAAACAACTAGAAAAAGAAATTACACAAAAATACCGTTTGGAAAATAAATTTCAGATGGTATTTTGCATTTTCAGACTGTCTGAATACTACACAATTTCCGCTAACGCATTGGCAACGTGCCACATCAATACAGGCGGAATGGCATTGCCAATTTGCCGATATGCCTGAATATCACTCACAGGAAATTGAAAGGTATCAGGGAATGATTGAATACCAGCCGCTTCTCGCGGTGTAAAACGGCGATATAATTCTTTGTCTTTATCAACCAATAAAACTGGGTCTCGTGAGTTTAAACTGGTTTTTGCCAAATGTGCCGTAATAGTTAAGCATTGTCCTTGCAAATCCTGATATAAACCGCGTTTCATGTTATTTTTCGCATTTTTCATGCCTAAAACAGCTTTTTCTGAAAAATAATATTTAGGATTATCAATCGCCAAGGTAGTAATGATTTTTTCTAATTTTACAAAAGGTTTTTGATATAAATTAGGCTGTTCGGCATGAGTTTCCATAGGGAATGTATAGTGTTTCTGAATATCTTTGCGAACACCTACCATAAATACACGTTCACGTTTTTTTGCGGAATACCGAAATTTGCTGCCAACAATAATTTATATTGAACTTCATATCCTGCTTGTTTTAAATTCGGTTAATACTTTTTTTGTAAAATTTTTCCCTTTTTGCAAAGTCATTAAACCCTTAACATTTTCAAAAACAAAATATTTAGGCTGTTTGATTTGCAATACTTTTTACCAATTCTTTATATAAATTAGCGCGTGCGTCATTGGTGTCTTTACTGGGATTAACCGTGCTGAAAGATTGGCATGGGAAACCGCCTAATAATAAATCAAAATCATCAAGCTCTTGAATATTTAAATTCTTAATATCATCACAAATCGCAGGGTGTTCAAAATTAGCGTTATACGTTTGCACAGCAAATTTATCAAAATCCAAAGCGTAAACAATTTCAAACGGCAATTTAGGATAAGTTTGCCCCAAGTATTCAAATCCGCCCAATAATCCCAAATCAGAACCACCACAACCACAAAACAACGATACAACTTTTAATTTTTCACTCATAAAACATTATCCACTTCAACCGAAACATCTACGCTATTTGCCCAAAAATCCATGCGATACATGGTTGGCATAACGTAAATAATCCCCTGTTCATTCTTCTCAAAAGGATTGATTATTTTGCGAATATAAATTTTATGAGCTGTAAAATACACACGATAAATCATGTAGGCTGCCTGAAATTGCTCCGCAGCAACCCATTCTTTGCGTGTTAAATTAACAGTTTCTATCCAATCGTGATTATCTAAATCAGGTGAAGTAACACGAATGGTTGATTTCACTTCAATAAATCTATCAAAATCAGGATTATTTGGGTTTTCATCAGCGGCAACTGATTTTACATCGTAGCCCAAACCACGAATTTCACCCACAAGCTGAACTTGATTGACTAAGCGTTGATTGTATTTTTTCACACGTTCTTGCTCTAACTGAAATACCAATTCCTCGCCCATTTTACCTAATTCATTTTTGTCTATTTTTTTACTTACTTGATGTTGATATGGCAAAACTGTATTCAAAACTTGAGCATTTTTTAGAGCAATTTGAGCAAAATATTCTGCCCATTCCATTTCAATGCGTTTGCCAATGTATTCTTCATTTAAATCAAATTGGTAAATATCAAATTGAAGTGGCGTATTGTATTCTTTTGATAAATAATTGAATTAACTCATTTTCATGATGATTTAATTGTACGGCTTTACTGTTTCGATTTTCATCAATCACAATCAAATTCGCCAATACCAATAAATTCAACAATTCTCTAATATGTTGAAAATCATGAGATGTTACAGGAACACGTTTTAATGAATTCTTTTGACTATTAGAAATAATCGTATCCAATACTTCTTTTGGTGTAACTTTGCCTTGCAGCACTTCCAACGCATTCAACACATAATAGCCAATATGGTAAGTAGTTATGGTAAATTTTACCTGTTCCGCTTCTGCCAATAACGCCAAAATAAAATGAAACGGTTTGAATTTAATCTTCTTGTTAATACGTTCTGTGATGGTTTGAATTTTTTGTGTACCGTTTGGGAATTGAAAATTTAAGCATAAATTTTTAAAAAATGCAGGTTGGTCTTGGTCGTTTACTAATTTACTATTACTTGGGCTTTCATATACCAAACCATTTTTTTTGAAGTACAAACCAAATAATTTACCTGCAATTTCAGTAATATGATTTCTAATAGTTTTCTGTTGATTTTTTTGCCTAATTCATTGTAATTTTTTTCTGATAAAAAGATTGCGATAATTTATTGTTAAATTGTTGATTAAAAATGTTTTCATCGACTGGACAAATATCCGCCACAATCGTGGAATAAGTTGGCAATAAATCATCTAATTCTTTTTGTGCTTTACCGCGAATAATGTCGCAACGATATTGAATATCGGGGTTAAACATAATGTTATATCCTTATAAAAACAATTTCATTTTTTCGGCAATCGCTTTTGCAAGCATAGGCGGAACAGCATTGCCAACTTGGCGTAATTGACTGGTTTTTGTTCCTAAAAAAATAAAATCATCGGGAAATGATTGAATACGCGCACTTTCTCGAACTGTTGGTACACGGTTAAATTGATAGTGAAAATGATGATTGTGTCCCGTATCAATTGTAAAACTTGGCTTTTGGCTGTTTAAGCGTGTCCATGCAATATTGACGTTTCTCGTCTGGCGCAAATGTTCAGGTAGGCTTTTGTAATTGCCGCCATCAGGTACGAGAGCGATAATTTCTTTTGTTTTGTCATTATGTTGAGTGATTTGATGATTAAACAAGCCAGTTGCATTTTGGCGCATCATGTGTTGATATTCGCTGCTGCCTAAAAGTGGATAAGCCGCGCCATCATCAACCGAATAATCAGGTAAATCAGAAATGGCTTGTTTTACAGTAACATATTGATTAACCGTTTTTTTTGGAAATTCAAATGTTGTGCCGTTTTTAAATCCCACAAAAAATGCGCGTTTACGATTTTGCGGTACCCCATAATCAGAAGCCATTAAAATTTGACTTTTGACGATATAGCCTAGTTGCTCAAAATCTTGAGTAATTTGTTGTTTAATCGCTCCTTTTCCCATTGACATTATATTAGGGACATTTTCCATTAGAAATGCTTTGGGCTGATAAAACCGGACAAAATCCACAAACGCTTTATAAAGTTGATTGCGTTCATCATCAATCATGCGTTTGCCGGCGATAGAGAAACCTTGACATGGTGGCCCACCAATAATCACATCTATTTGTTTAATTTGAGTTTGTTGGGAGATTTGTTCGGGTGTGATGTTGAATAAATCGGCGACAATGCCTTGTGTGCCTTTGTGTGTGGCGGTGTAGGTGGTAATCGCGTCTTGCCAATAATCTATGCCCAATTTGACATCAAAACCAGCTTGAATAAAACCGAGCGATAAGCCGCCACAGCCGCAAAATAAATCTAAAACAGTAGGTTGGTGTGTGTTATTCATCATATTTTCAAAAATAAGATTTCAGGTGGCCTGAAAAAGCAGAATTATAACTTAGGATAGAACAAATGCCGTCTTAAATATTGCTTTAAGACAACATTATCTGTTATTTTTCAGGCAACCTAAAAGCCCCAAAACCGCACTATCAATTAACCCCTATTGGCAAACAAATAGGTCAACTACCAATTGACCCCAAAGTCAGCCGAATACTGATTGCTGCACAACAAAATGACTGCATGGCAGAAATATTGGTGATCGCGTACGCGCTGTCGATTCAAGATCCACGCGAGCGGCCGCTGGAGGCGCGCGAGGTGGCAGCCAAAGCACACGAGCGTTTTACCGACAAGCAGTCTATTTCCTTGCCTACCTGAACATTTGGGACAGCTTCCAGCGCGAGCGCGACAAAGGCTTGTCCAACAAGCAGTTGGTGCAATGCTACCGCCAATATTTCCTGTCGCACCTGCGGATGCGTAAGTCACACGTGATTGAAATAGGTTTAACCACCAAGGAAGTGGCTTTCAGACGACCTCCCGAAGTCAAGCAACTTTTATTGTGAAATTTCCCATTATGAAAAAATCCCTTTTCGTTCTCTTTCTCTATTCATCTCTACTTACTGCCAGCGAAATTGCCTATCGCTTTGTATTCGGGATTGAAACCCTGCCAGTAGCGAAAATAGCGGAAACGTTTGCGCTGACATTTGTGATTGCTGCGCTGTATCTGTTTGCGCGTTATAAGGCTTCACGGTTGCTGATTGCGTTGTTTTTCGCGCTCAGCATTATTGCCAATAATGTGCATTACGCGGTTTATCAAAGCTGGATGACGGGCATTAATTATTGGCTGATGCTGAAAGAGGTTACCGAAGTCGGCAGCGCGGGCGCGTCGATGTTGGATAAGTTGTGGCTGCCTGTGTTATGGGGCGTGTTGGAAGTTGTGTTGTTTTGCAGCCTTGCCAAGTTCCGCCGTAAGACGCATTTTGCCGCCGATATTTTGTTTATTGCGGCGATGTTGCTGATTTTTGGACGCTCATTCAGTACGACGCAGGAACACGGTATTTCGCCCAAACCGACATACAGCCGCATCAAAGCCAATTATTTCAGCTTCGGCTATTTTGTCGGACGCGTGTTGCCGTATCAGTTGTTTGATTTAAGCAAGATTCCTGTGTTCAAACAGCCTGCGCCAAGCAAAATTGGGCAGGGCAGTGTTCAAAATATCATCCTGATTATGGGCGAAAGCGAAAGCGCGGCGCATTTGAAACTGTTTGGCTACGGACGTGAAACTTCGCCGTTTTTAACCCAGCTGTCGCAAGCCGAATTTAAGCCGATTGTGAAGCAAAGCTATTCCGCCGCTTTGATGACGGCTGTGTCCCTGCCCAGCTTTTTCAATGCCATACCGCATGCCAACGGCTATGAGCAAATCAGCAGCGGCGATACCAATATGTTCCGCCTCGCCAAAGAGCAGGGTTACGAAACGTATTTTTACAGCGCGCAGGCGGAAAACGAGATGGCGATTTTGAACTTAATCGGTAAGAAATGGATAGACCATCTGATTCAACCGACCCAACTCGGCTACGGCAACGGCGACAATATGCCTGATGAGAAACTGCTGCCGCTGTTCGACAAAATCAATTTGCAGCAGGGCAAGCATTTTATTGTGTTGCACCAACGTGGTTCGCACGTCCCATACGGCGCATTGTTGCAGCCTCAAGATAAAGTATTCGGCGAAGCCAATATTGTGGATAAGTACGACAATACCATCCACAAAACCGACCAAATGATCCAAACCGTATTCGAGCAGCTGCAAAAGCAGCCTGACGGCAACTGGCTGTTTGCCTATACCTCCGATCATGGCCAGTATGTGCGCCAGGATACCTACAATCAAGGCACGGTGCAGCCCGACAGCTATCTTGTGCCGCTGGTGTTGTACAGCCCGGATAAGGCCGTGCAACAGGCTGCCAACCAGGCTTTTGCGCCTTGCGAGATTGCCTTCCATCAGCAGCTTTCAACGTTTCTGATTCACACGCTGGGCTACGATATGCCGGTTTCAGGTTGTAGCGAAGGTTCGGTAACGGGCAACCTGATTACGGGCGATGCAGGCAGCTTGAACATTCGCGACGGCAAGGCGGAATATGTTTATCCGCAATAAGCGGCGTGAAAACCAATAAAGACAAATTTAGATGATGTCGGGGAAGATGCCCGACCGACAAGACTATGCAAAATATGAAAAACCAAGTACGCGGATCAGGCATGGATGCCCGATCCAACCCAGCCAATGTTTCAGACGGCCTGCAAAACAGTTCGGGCCATATCGGTGCCAACACGCGCTACCGTCTGACCAAGCTCGGCGAACAAATGGCGCGCCTGCCCATCGACCCAAAAATCGCGCGCATTTTGCTGGCGGCGAAGAAACACGACTGCATGGCGGAAATATTGGTGATTGCGTCTGCGCTATCGATTCAAGACCCGCGCGAGCGGCCGCTGGAAGCGCGCGATGCCGCCGCCAAGGCACACGAGCGTTTTACCGACAAGCAATCCGATTTCCTTACCTATCTGAATATTTGGGACAGCTTCCAGCGCGAGCGCGACAAAGGTTTGTCCAACAAGCAGCTGGTGCAATGGTGCCGCCAATATTTCCTGTCGCACCTGCGTATGCGCGAGTGGCGCGAGCTGCACCACCAGCTTGCCCAAACCGCGATTGAAATGGGTTTGACCACCAAAGAAGCCGCGTTTAGACAACCTCCTTCCCAAGAGCAATTAAGGCCGTCTGAAAGCCAAGGCGATCAAGATTTGGCGGCCAAACTCAAACAAAAACAACTGGACAAGAAGCAACACCGCGCCCAAATCCGTGCCGCCAAAGAAGCCGGCTACGAACAAATCCACCGCGCCCTGCTGACCGGCCTTATCGCCAACGTCGGCATGAAATCGCCCGACGGCAACGACTATACCGGCGCGCGCGGCAGCCGCTTCCACCTTTTTCCTGCTTCAGCCCTGTTCAAAGCCAAACCTAAATGGGTGATGGCGGCAGAATTGGTTGAAACCACGCGCCTTTACGCGCGCGACGTCGCCGTTATCCAGCCCGAATGGATCGAGCAGGAAGCGCCGCACCTCGTTCGCTATCATTATTTCGAGCCGCATTGGGAACAAAAACGCGGCGAAGTCGTCGCCAGCGAACGCGTGACGCTTTACGGCCTGACCGTATTGCCGCGCCGCCCCGTGTCTTATGGCAAAGTTGCGCCCGAAGAAGCGCGCGAAATCTTTATCCGCGGCGCATTGGTGGCGCAGGAAAGCAATCTTCAGACGGCCTTTTTTGCCCACAACAAAAAGCTGATTAAAGAAATTACCGAACTCGAACACAAATCGCGCAAGCAAGACGTATTGGTCGATGACGAAGCCCTGTTTGCGTTTTATAACGAACGCCTGCCCGAACTGGTGTGGAAAGACGCGAAAGGCGGCGTTTGGGGAAGCGAAGAGGGCGGACAAACCCAGTCGGACAAAATGGCCGATCACAACGGACAAGCAAACCAGCGCAACGCAGGGCGTGTGGCGCAAGCCACGTACGCCAACGATACGGACAAGCACGTGCGTGAACCGAGTTCACACACCCTACAAAATGTTTCAGACGACCCCAAACCCAAAAAGCAGCCAGCATCTCAAAAAGGCCGTCTGAAACCTTTGCCCCTTGCTGATATCCGCACCTTTGAAGCCTGGCTCAAAACCGCCGAACGCGACAACCCGCGCCTGCTGTTTCTCAGTCGCGACGATTTGATGCAACACGCCGCCGCGCACATTACCGAAGAGCAATTCCCCAAATTCTGGCAAACCGCAGACGGCAAGTTCAAACTTTCCTACCGCTTCGAGCCGCACCATCCGCTCGACGGCGTGACCATGACCGTGCCGCTGACCGTCCTCAACCGCCTGCACGCGCCGTCGCTTGAATGGCTGGTGCCTGGTATGTTGCGCGAAAAATCCAGCTGCTGATTAAAGCACTGCCGAAGCAAATCCGCCGCATTTGCGTACCCGTACCCGATTTCATTACCAAATTCCTCGAAAGCAATCCCGACCGCCAAGCGGCCATCATTCCCCAGTTGGCGCACTTTATCGCCAAAAGCGCCGGCGATATGCGGATTCTCGAGCAAATCGACCAAGATGCATGGGCGGCGCAAGAGTTGCCCGAACACTGCTATCTGAATCTGCGCATTATCGACGACGGCGGACAAGAGCTTGCCGGCGGCCGCAAACTGCACGAATTGCAACAACAACTCGGCCAAGCCGCCGCCGTTACCTTCCGCGACAACACCCAAGAATTTGAGCGCGACAACGTTACCACATGGGACATCGGCACCCTGCCCGAATCCATCAAGTTCGCACGCGGCAAACAACAGCTCACCGGCTACCTCGGCCTGCAAAAAGAAAAAGACGGCCGCATCGCCCTACGCCTGTTCGACACGTCCACCGCCGCCGAACAGGCACACCGTCAAGGCGTGATCGAACTCATGAAACTACAACTAAAAGAGCAGGTAAAAGATTTGAACAAAGGCATCCAAGGCTTCACCCAAGCCGCCATGCTGCTCAAACACATCAACGCTGACACCTTGCGCGACGACCTCACACAGGCCGTCTGCGACCGCGCCTTTATCGGCGAAGACGAGCTGCCGCGCAACGAAAAAAAGCCTTTAAAGAGCAAATCAAACGCGCCCGCAGCCGCCTGCCCGCCGTCAAAGAAGCCCTCAGCCGCTACTTGCAGGAAACCGCCGCCGCCTATGCCGAACTGAACAGCAAACTCGGCAAACACCCATTGACCCACCTTCTAAGACTACGCCTGCAAACCCTGCTTGCCCCAGGCTTTGCCAGCCATACCCCGTGGGTACAATGGCCGCGCCTGCCTATTTACCTCAAAGCCATGACCCTGCGCCTCGAAAAATACAGCAGCAACCCCGCCCGCGACGCAGCCCGCGAAGCCGATATTCAAGAGCTAGAACAAATGTGGCAGGAAAAAACCGACAGTTTGGTGAAACAAGGACAACCCATTTCAGACAACCTCGCCGCGTTTAAATGGATGATTGAAGAATTGAGGGTATCGCTGTTTGCGCAGGAGTTGAAGACGCCGTATCCGGTGTCGGTGAAAAGGTTATTGAAGGTGTGGGAGGGATTGAGTACATAACTCTTGCGGCTATTCAACTAATACAAAATCCGTGTTACGATTTTTAGAAATCATAGCTACTATCTTACTTCCAATAAATTTAAGGAAAAAGCATGGCTCACTCTTATACTAAACATGTTTCTGCTGGTAATGATTATTTGCAACGAGTCTCCAAATCTACATTAGAAAAAGCAATTGCAGAATTAATATGGAATGCACTTGATGCAGATGCAAGTAATATTTCTGTACAAATTACAGAAGGCGAATTCGGGGCTGATAAAATTTCTATTCGAGATAATGGTCAAGGTATGGCTTTATTACAGGCTGATACTGCCTTCGCAAATCTTGGGAACTCATGGAAAAAGAATCAAAATTTTACAAATAAAGGAAGAAGCTTACATGGAGAAAAAGGAGAAGGAAGATTTAAGGCTTTTACACTCGGAAAAATTGTAAATTGGAAAACTATCTACAGGGAAGAAGATGAATTTCTTACCTACTCAATTTCAGGAAGGTCTGATAATTTACACGAAGTTGAATTTTCTGAAAATGAAAAGTCTACCGAACAAGTAACGGGAACAATTGTAGAAATAACAGAATTAGAAAATAGTATTGCAGGTGCTAACTTTTCCTTACTAAAAGATAATTTGACTGTGATATTTTCCAGTTATTTGACAACCTACCCTGATGTAAATATCTATATTTTAGGTGAAAAAATTAAGCCAAGTGAAGTTATTGAATCTGACACTATTATTGATATAGATTATCCAGACGTTGAAGGAGAACATAAGATACGATTAATCGAATGGAAGGATATAATTGATAAGGAAAAAAAGTATTTTTTTATGTAAAAACAAATGGGGCTGTCTTGGATGCCTATGATGCGGGAAGGAAATTACGATCATTAGGTTACTCATGTTCAGCATATATATCTAGCCCAATAATTGATACTATAAATAGCCAAGAAAGCATTGCCCTTATTGATATGAATGAGCAATGGGTAAAACTAAGTAGCAAGATATTTGAATCGTTAAATCAATATTTCAAAGATAAGAAAAAAATACTGAAAAATTTAAAAAGAGTAAAAAAAGATGGATAGCAGAAGGAATTTATCCATACGAACATGAAAAAGGAAGAGGGTAATATAGAAAGTATAGAACAAGACATTTTTCAATATTTTAGCAACTAATATTGAAGAAAATCTCCCAAAATTTAAGCAATATGATACAACATCAAAAAAATTTACTTTTAAGCTTTTATCGCAAGCCTTACAAGATAATCCAGAGGCTATCCAAAAAATTATTTCTGAAGTTCTTGCATTAGATAAAAAAGATCAGGAAATTCTAGCTGAATTACTAGAAAAAACAACCCTATCATCCATAATTAAGTCTGCAAAAATGGTAGCAGATCGTTTAAATTTTCTAGTAGGACTTGAAGAGCTATTATTTGATCCAGAAAATAAAAAATCATTGTTAGAGCGAGATCAACTTCATAAAATACTTGAGACTGAATCTTGGGTTTTTGGAGAGTATTATCATTTAACAGGGTCAGAACAAGGATTGCAAAAAGTATTAGAAAAACATATTTCTCATCTAGGGAATCGTGAAGATACAGATTTAAATACTAATATTGCTATTGATGGTAAAAAAAATGGTCGTGTAGATTTAATGCTGCATAAAAAGATCGAAGTTCGTGAGGGAGAATTTGATTATTTGGTTGTTGAATTAAAAAGACCTAGCCAAAAAATAAATTCAGAAATCATGAATCAAATTGAAGCTTATGCTGTTGCTGTTTCTGAAGATGAAAGATTTGTAACTGATAAATGCAATTGGACTTTTATTGCTATTTCCAATGAATTTGATAGGATGGCCCAAAATCGAGCTAATCAAGATGGCTCACCCAAAGGCAGAATATATGCAAAAGGAAATGTGAAGGTTTTTATTATGACTTGGGCTGAAGTCATTTCTAATGCTAAAGTTAGATTAAAACTGTACCGGGAACAATTGAATTATGTAGCAGATGACGAATCATCACGTAAATATTTAGAAGAAATTCATTCACGGTATCTTCCAGATACATACAACTGAATAAACCATAATCTGCATCGAACCGCACACGTGCGGTACGCACGCACGCGGTCTTTAAGAAATGTTCTTTCCAACTAAACCAAAGGCCGTCTGAAAGTATTTCCCAACTTTCAGACGGCCTTTTTATATTCATATTTCTGTTTATTTTTTTCCAACCGTGCAATCAGTTCATCGGCCAAGTCGAGATAAGCTTGGGTGCCTTTGGCGTGGGCGTCGTAGGCGAGGGCGGGGAGGCCGTGGCTGGGGGCTTCGGCGAGGCGGATGTTGCGGGGGATGACGGTGTCGAAGAGCAGGTTACCGAAGTGTTGTTTGAGCTGTTCGCTGACTTCGACGACGAGGCGGCTGCGGCTGTCGTACATGGTGCGGACGATGCCGGTTACGTCGAGGTCGGGGTTGATGGCTTGGCGGATTTTGCGGACGGTGGCCACTAAGTCGGAAATGCCTTCGAGGGCGTAGTATTCGCAAAGCATGGGGACGATGACGCCGTTGGCGGCGACTAAGCCGTTGAGGGTGAGCAGGGTCAGGGACGGGGGGCAGTCGATGAGGACGTAGTCGTAGTCGTCGGCAACGAGCTGCAGGGCGTTTTTGAGGCGGATTTCGCGTGCGATTTCTTGGACGAGTTCGACTTCTGCACCGGCCAGTGTGCGGTTGGCACCCAATACGTCGTAGCCGCCTTCTTTGCTGCGGACGACGGCGTTGGGGATGTCGGTTTCGCCGAGGACGACTTGGTAAACGCCGTTTTCGATGGTGGCTTTGTTGATGCCGCTGCCTGTGGTGGCGTTGCCTTGGGGGTCGAGGTCGACGACAAGGACGCGGCGGCCTTTGGAGGCCAGGGAGGCGGCGAGGTTGACGGTGGTGGTGGTTTTGCCGACTCCGCCTTTTTGGTTGGCGACGGCGAGAATTTGTGCGCTCATGTGCTTTGCTGTCGTGTTAAGTGTGGATGGCTGGATTGTACCGTTATTCGGTATGCTTGGGTTGTTTTCAGACGGCCTTTTTGCGGATGATGACGATATGGCGTTCGGCATTGAGTTGGGGGACGTGCAATGCTTCGACTTTTTCGACGGCGACGCTTTCGGGCAGTTTGTCGATTTCTTCTTGCGGATATACGCCTTTCATGGCTGCCCAGTAGCCGCCGTCTTTGAGGAGGTGCTCGGTCCAGTTGACGAAGTCGGCGAGTTCGGCAAAGGCGCGGCTGGTGATGACGTCGGCGCGGCAGTCGGCAGCGGCTTCTACGCGGCCGCTGATGACGCGGACGTTTTTAAGGCCGAGTTCGATGACGGCTTGTTGCAGAAAGGCGGTTTTTTTGGTGTTGGCATCGAGGAGGGTAATGTCAAGGTCGGGACGGCAGATGGCGGTGGGTATGCCGGGCTGTCCGCCGCCGGAGCCTACGTCGAGCATGGTTTGTGCGTGTTCGATATAGGGCAGGAGGGTCAGGCTGTCGAGCAGATGATGGCTGACGGTTTGGGCGGGATCGCGCAGGGCAGTCAGGTTGTAGGTTTTGTTCCACTTTGCAGCAGGGCGGCATAGTCTAGGAGTTTGGCCTGTTTGGATTCGTCGATGTCCAAACCCAGTGCCTGTATGCCGTCGCGGAGCTGTTGCGCCTGATTCATTTGTTATTCCTTATTGGTTAAAACGCGTTGGATGTAATGGTAACGGAAAGCATGCCGTCTGAAAATGTTTGTGCCTGTTGAATCAACGTTTCATTTTGTGAAAGACGATGGGCTGCTCCGGCGCGCGCGTGAGCTGTTTGGGCAGGGTCAGCATGGCGATGATCCACACGGAGAGGGTGTAGTAGAACACGCCTTGTCCGCGCATACCGGCCAATGCGGCATTGCCTAAGATGGCTTCAAAAATCAAGCCTGCCGCCGCCGAGGCACACGCTGCGACACCGGCAAGGAAGATGGCGTAACGCGAATGCCGGCGCATCATTTTTTTATACGCCAGTTTGGTCAGCCCGCCGGCAATCGGCAGGTTGAGGAAGGCAAACATGCCGCAGACAAACCATGCGACGGAATCCTGCCAACCGCTTTGCCATGTCCACGCGCCGTCTTTGACCGTGACCAACAGCCCTTGGCCGTCTGAAAAGGCGATTTGCACGATATTGTGCAATATCATCGCCAGCGGCAGGGTGAGGAACATCAGTGCGACCAATAGGGGGCGGTAGGGCTTTTCTTGAGTCAGGTACATGGCGGCTTGCCTTGGGGAAATAAGTTGAAATGATAGCAGATCGGCGGTTGATTCACGTTAGTTTGCCACCGAAATTGCTGACAAAAACAGTCAATTAAAAAAGAAATGAAAAATTCTTTTTTCTTGGCAAACATTGGCAAATAAAGGGTAAGAAAACGTTTTCAGACGGACTAATCTATTATTTTTATATGAACCGAACAGAAAATCTTTGCATTTCTCCGTAAAATCTACTAAATTCTTAATAACATATTATAAAGACCTGAAATCTGGAACCCAAACCGAAACTGCCTTCCGCCATTTACGCTCGGAAACTCAGCAGGCAAAAAGTTTCACACACAATAAAACCAAAAAATAATTCCTCTGAAATCAGTTGTTTATAATGATAGATAACCACAAGGCAAACCATGCCTGACTTTAGTAGGAGTAAAACCATGGCTGAAGCAACCGATGTCGTATTAGTAGGCGGCGGCATTATGAGCGCCACTTTGGGCGTATTGCTCAAAGAACTCGAACCATCTTGGGAAATCACCCTGATCGAACGCTTGGAAGATGTAGCGTTGGAATCATCAAATGCATGGAACAATGCCGGTACGGGACACTCTGCGCTGTGCGAATTGAACTATGCGCCTCTGACTGCCGACGGCACGATCGATCCGACCCGCGCCCTCAATATTGCCGAACAATTCCATATCAGCCGCCAATTTTGGGCGACTTTGGTCGAAGAAGGCAAACTGACCGACCGTTCTTTCATCAATTCCGTCCCCCATATGTCGCTGGTGATGAACGCCGACCATTGCAGTTATCTGCAAAAACGTTTCGATGTGTTCAAAAACCAAAAACTCTTTGAAAAAATGGAGTTTTCTACCGACCGCGCCAAAATCGCCGAATGGGCGCCGCTGGTTGTCAACGGTCGTGATGAAAGCCAACCCATTGCCGCCAACTACTCCGCCGAAGGTACGGACGTTGATTTCGGTAATCTGACCCGCCAAATGGTGCAATATCTGCGCGAAAAAGGCGTGAAAATGGAATTCAACCGCCATGTTGAAGACATCAAACGCGAATCTGACGGCGCGTGGGTACTCAAAACCTGCAACACCGAAAACCATGAAGACCATTTGACCCTCCGCAGCCGTTTCGTGTTCCTCGGCGCAGGCGGCGGTGCACTGACCCTGCTGCAAAAATCCGGTATTCCGGAAGGCAAAGGTTACGGCGGCTTCCCTGTTTCCGGCCTGTTCTTCCGCAACAGCAACCCTGAAACCGTTGCCCAACACAATGCCAAAGTGTACGGTCAAGCTTCCGTTGGCGCGCCGCCTATGTCCGTTCCGCACTTGGATACCCGCAACGTGAACGGCGAGCGTCATCTGATGTTCGGCCCATACGCAGGCTTCCGCCCCAACTTCCTCAAACAAGGCTCGCTCATGGATCTGCCGATGTCCATCCAAATGGACAACCTCTATCCTATGCTCCGCGCCGGTTGGGCTAATATGCCGCTGACAAAATATCTCTTGGGCGAATTGCGTAAAACCAAAGAAGAACGCTTTAATTCGCTCTTAGAGTATTATCCGGAAGCCAATCCTGACACTTGGGAACTGATTACCGCCGGTCAACGCGTACAAATCATCAAAAAAGACCCGAAAAAAGGCGGCGTACTCCAATTCGGTACCGAAATCGTCGCTCATGCCGACGGTTCGCTGGCCGCATTGCTGGGTGCGTCCCCAGGCGCATCAACCGCCGTGCCTTTGATGATTAAGCTGATCAACCAATGCTTCCCGGGCCGTATCGAGTCATGGTCAGGCCGTCTGAAAGAATTGGTGCCTGGCTACGGTATCAAACTGAACGACAATCCGACTTTGGCGGACGAAATCATCAGTCACAACGCAACCGTTTTGGGCATTCATCACTAAATGGAAGCAGACACAAAGGCGGGCATTCTTGCCCGCCTTTTTTCAAACCATTAAAATAGCGGCATTCAGGCCGTCTGAAATCTAATCTGCGGCAGCATATTGCACGATTCAAACCCGAAAATCAGCCCCAATAGAAAAACGCCATGACCGATATTCTCAACAAAATCCTTGCCACCAAAGCAGAAGAAGTGGCCGCCCAAAAAGCCGCCGTTTCTTTGGAAGACATCAAAGCCCAAGCGCAGGCTGCTGCGCCGGTTCGCAGCTTTATCGGCTCGATCCGTGAAAAACACGCGCAGAATCTGCCTGCCATTATTGCCGAAATCAAAAAAGCCAGCCCGAGCAAAGGCCTGATCCGTCCTGATTTTCATCCTGCCGAAATCGCCGTTGCCTATGAAAAGCGGGCGCGGCCTGTTTGTCCGTATTGACGGACGAACCTTATTTCCAAGGCTCGCCCGAGTATTTGAAACAGGCGCGTGCGGCTGTGGCGCTGCCGGTCTTGCGTAAAGATTTCATCATCGACGAATACCAAATCTATCAGGCGCGCGCGTGGGGTGCGGATGCGGTTCTCCTGATTGCCGCCGCCTTGGAAGCCGGGCAACTTGAGCGTTTTGAAGCCGTTGCCCACGAATTGGGCATGACTGTATTGTTAGAATTGCACGATGCGTCCGAGCTGGAAAAATGCCGCAACATGACCACGCCGTTGTGGGGCGTCAACAACCGCAACCTGCGTACGTTTGAAGTGACCCTGCAACAAACCCTCGACCTCTTGCCTGAATTGAACGGCAAAACCGTTGTAACCGAAAGCGGCATCTGCAACAAAGAAGACGTCGATTTCATGCGCAGCCACGGTGTGCATACTTTCCTGATTGGCGAAACCTTTATGCGAGCCGACGATATCGAAGCCGAAGTCAAAAAACTGTTCTAAACCCTAAAAAACATCAGGCCGTCTGAATTTTCAGACGGCCTGAATCGATTTGAAGGCAGACATAATGTTTACCGTACAACGCATTTACGCTTATCAGCCCAATCCCGAGCAGACCGCCGTCTTTATCGACCGCCTCTATCCGCGCGGCGTCCGCAAAGAGGTTTTCGCTACGGCGCTTTGGCTGAAAGACATTACGCCCAGTGCAAACCTGCGCCGCTGGTATCACGAAAATCCGGCTCAAATTTCGACGGTTTTGTTAGCCGTTATCACGAAGAGCTGCAAGGCGATGCCGAGCAGGCCGCCATCAAGCGGCTGCTGGATTTGGAAAAACAGCATGGCAATATCTTGTTGCTGACCGCCGTCAAAGACCCCCGACATTCCCACGTCTCCGCACTGGCTCAATTTTTGGGCACAACGTTTGAATATCGCGATTAAAAAACAGTATTTGCACCGGATACAAAAAGGCCGTCTGAAAACAAGGTTTCAGACGGCCTGCTATTTTCAAATCAAGAAGGATAACGGTGTGCCACCAATTTTCCGTCTATGTATTCGCCGATATAGACTTGCGAGGCTTCAAGGTGGAGGCGGTCGAGTTCTTGTTGCAGCCACTCTTCATCACGCTTAATGATTTCGAGGATGTCGGGGTCGACTTGGCCGTCTGTAATCAGTGGATAGCGCAGGCTTTCGTCGCCGTACTTAATGACGGCGAGCTGGCCGTTTTGTTCCATCACGGCGCGGAGTTTGAACATGAGGTCGTGCGCGCTGATGCCGTTTTTCATACATTCTTCTGCTTGGACTTCGCCGTTGACGATGATCCAAACGGATTTACCGTCAATCACGGATTTGACCCAGTGGTTGTGGTTTTTGATGAATTTCAGGCTCAAGACCAACAGCGTCCACAAAATCAGCACGAGGAAAAATTGCAACAGGCCGACGCTGTCGCTGTAAATCACGCCGCCGATGATGCCGCCGAGTACAAAGTTTTGTACTTGATCCATGGCGGAGGTCGGCGCGAGGTTGCCTTTTGCCTAAGAGGTTGATTTGCAAAATCAAACCTAAAAAAACCCATCAGCAGTTTGAGGGCGAGCAGGGAGTATGCTTCCATGTGTGTGTATCCTGTTATTCTTTATCGATGAGTTCGATATTGTTGTTGACCAAATTGATGGGCGTCAGCGTGTAGGCGGAGAAGTCTTGATTGAAATGGACTTCGTAGTATTGGTTTTTAATGCCGATAATCATGCCGTTGAACAGGCGCGTGCTGTTGACGATGATGTCTTGTTTTTCAACTTTTTGGTTTTCAATCAAAGCATTGAGAAAACCCACCATGCGCGAAGTGTCGGCGGCAAAGTTCTGACGCTCGCTGTACGAAAGATATTGCGTGCCGCAGATGAGGATGAGCAACAGCAGCGCAATAATGCTCAGGTCGCGGTATTTGGTGTCCATGCGGTGGCGCAGGTATTGCGATACGGCGAGCAGGAGGATGACGAGGGTGGCGAAAATCAGGATGTATTTCAAGTAGTCGTTGAAATACATATGATTTTCAAGATAAAAGTGAGAAAAGAATTTCATGATATTTGATAAATTTGGGAAGGGTAATAAGGCCGTCTGAAACTTACATTTCAGACGGCCTTGTCTATTAAACAAGGATGTTGCGTTAAGGTTTCGGATAAAGCATACATGGTGCTTCCCGAAGTAGTATCAGTTGATAAATCCGTCGTCTTTCATTTTCTTTTCGGCAAAATACTGGCTGATCACCAGCAAGCTGGCCAGAATGATAATGAAAAGACCTGCCATGGTCAGGGTGATTTTGAGAAACAAATCGGCATCGACGAAGGAAAACCAAAGTTGCAAAATCAAGAGCAACACCCAGCTGACGAACAATCCGAGACAGGCATAGACGCCGAGTTTAAACACGTTCTTTTTCCAAAATGACGACGTAGGCTTCACGCACGAAAAACAGCAGCATGCGGCGCTGGTCTTTTTCCATGGTAACGACCTTCCAGCCTTGCGAAGCGTGGCTGTTGAGGAAATCGCTGAATTTGACCGGATTGATTTTGGCGCTGCCGAAAACCAAACTGGACAGCAGGTTCTCTTGATAAATGACGGCCTTATATTCTTTCATTTTATTCCTTTAAAAATAAGGGGGCTTTAAAGCCCCCTGATTCTACTCCTTATTATTCAACTGTGGTAATACGGAGCCTTCGCCCAATGCCAACAAACCGCTTTGCGAGTAAATACCCAGTTTGGCGCGGGTGTCGGTAATGTCGAGGTTGCGCATGGTCAGTTGGCCGATGCGGTCGAGCGGGGTGAACGCGGCGTCTTCGACTTTTTCCATACTCAGGCGTTCCGGTTGGTAGGTCAGGTTGGGTGATTCGGTGTTCAGAATCGAGTAGTCGTTGCCGCGGCGCAATTCGAGGGTTACTTCGCCGGTAATGGCTTTGGCGACCCAGCGTTGGGCGGTTTCGCGCAACATGAGGGCTTGGCTGTCAAACCAGCGGCCTTGGTAGAGCAGGCGGCCGAGGCGCAGGCCGTTGATGCGGTATTGTTCGATGGTGTCTTCGTTGTGGATACCGGTAACCAAACGTTCGTAGGCGATGTGGAACAATGCCATGCCCGGGGCTTCGTAGATGCCGCGTGATTTGGCTTCGATGATGCGGTTTTCGATTTGGTCGCTCATGCCCAAGCCGTGGCGGCCGCCGATGCGGTTGGCTTCGAGGAAGAGTTCGACAGGGTCGGCGTATTCTTTGCCGTTCAATGCAACGGGCACGCCTTCTTCAAAGCGCACGCTGATTTCTTCGGGTTTGACTTCGACGTTTTCGTCCCAGAAGGCAACGCCCATGATGGGTTTAACGATTTTGATGCCGCTGTTGAGGAATTCCAAGTCTTTCGCTTCGTGGGTGGCACCCAGCATATTGGAGTCGGTAGAGTAGGCTTTTTCAACCGACATTTTGTAGTTGAAGCCGTTGGCAATCAGAAATTCGCTCATTTCGTGACGGCCGCCGAGTTCGTCGATAAATTGTTGGTCGAGCCAAGGTTTGTAGATTTTCAGTGCCGGATTGGTCAAGAGGCCGTAGCGGTAGAAACGCTCGATGTCGTTGCCTTTGTAGGTGCTGCCGTCGCCCCAGATATTCACATCGTCTTCTTTCATGGCGGAAACGAGCATGGTGCCGGTCACGGCGCGGCCCAAAGGCGTGGTGTTGAAGTAGGCGATGCCGCCGGTGGAAACGTGGAACGCGCCGCATTGGATGGCGGCGATGCCTTCATGTGCCAGCTGCGCGCGGCAATCAATCAGGCGGGCGTTTTCTGCGCCGTACTCCATCGCTTTTTTAGGAATGGCGTTGTAATCGTCTTCGTCAGGTTGGCCGAGGTTGGCGGTGTAGGCGTAAGGCAGTGCGCCTTTGAGTTTCATCCACAAAAGCGCGGCAGAGGTATCAAGACCGCCGGAGAAGGCGATGCCGACTTTTTGACCGATGGGGAGATTTTGTAAAATGGTATGGTTTTGGCTCATTGGGATTCCTCCAGACTTGAAAAGTTGAAACCATTATCTTATAAATGGAATACATTGTCAGCAATTAGGCCGTCTGAATGTTCGGAGGGCTGTATTAAAGAAACCTCATCATGAACGCTTTTAACCTCATCATCATTGGCGACGAAATCCTGCACGGCAGCCGTCAAGACAAGCATTTCGCCTTTTTTAAATCCTTATTGGAATCGCACGGGCTGAAGCTCAATCAGGTGCAATATCTGCCTGACGAACCCGATTTGCTGGTCAAGCAGCTGCGCCGCAGCTTTTCAGACGGCCTGCCGACTTTCGTGACCGGCGGTATCGGTTCTACGCCTGACGACCACACGCGCCAAGCCGCAGCGGCCGCTTTGGATTTGCCTGTCGTCCGCCATCCTGAAGCCGCTAAGTTTATCGAAGGCGTGACCCGGAAACGCGGTGAACCGCTTGATTCGCCGGAACACGCCCAACGCCTGAAGATGGCGGATTTTCCCGAAGGCGCGGAATTGGTGCCCAATCCGTTTAACAACATCGCCGGATTTTCCATCTGCGAGCATTATTTCTTTCCCGGTTTCCCCGTGATGGCGCACCCGATGGCGGAATGGGTATTGGAAACTTATTACGCCGACCGCTTCAACCAAACCGAACGCGGCAGCCGCAGCGTGTATGTGTTCGACCAACCCGAGTCGCGCATTACGCCGATTATGGAACATCTTGAACATACCTACGCCGGTATCCGTTCGTACAGCCTGCCCACCGTGGGCCGTACCGATTCAGACGGCCGTTATACTCCGCCGCATATCGAGTTCGGCATCAAAGCGGAAGGCGAGGCCTGCCGTTTGCTGGATGTTGCGTGGGTAGATGCGTTGCAGGGTTTGCAGGCGATTGGTGCGACTTTGAAAGAAACGGTGGAATAATGCACTTATCCCCGGCCCAATCCAGACGCGCACTGATTTTTTTGCCTCTTTGCTGTTTTTTTGCCGCCGACCCTCATCATCGGCATTTGGCTGGCGCAATATGGCGGCTTCGCTTTTGAACCGCCGCTGATGCACGCCGTCCATGCCCACGCGGGAACATGGTTTGACCCGATTGCCACCGTGTTGCACTATCTGGGCAAAACCGCGATTGCCGTGCCGCTGATCGGCGCAGTCACCGCCACCCTGTATTTTGCCGATAAGAAGCGCGAAGCACTGTTTTGCGTGTTGGCGGCATTGGTGCCGACTGTGAACATGCTGATTGTGAAAGTATGGTTTGCCCGCGAACGTCCGCTGCTTTGGCCGCGCCTGATTGAGGAGAGCAATTTTTCCTTCCCCAGCGGCCACAGTACATTTTCCGCCGCCATTGCCGTCATGCTGATATTGCTTTGCCGCCGCACGCGCTATCGCCGCGCTGCTTGGATAGGCGGTATTTTCTTTGCCCTGCTGACCGGGTTTTCACGCATTTATTTGGGCGTGCATTATCCCACCGACGTTTGGGCAGGCTGGACAAACGGCACGCTGACTGCCTTGCTGGTGTATATGCTCATCTTCAGGCCGTCTGAAAAATAGAAGAAATAAATCATGAATACACGTTCACCCAACACGCCTTATTGGCTCAGGAACGGCCATGCTGACACCCTGTTTGCCAAGCTGCTGCAAGGCAAGGCGCCCGACTACCGCCGCGAGCTTCTGCCCGACAGTACCGGCAAAACCCAAGTTGCCTACGATTTTGTTGACAGCGCTAATCCCGATGCGCCGCTGGTGGTTTTGTTCCACGGACTGGAAGGCAGCAGCGAGAGCCATTACGCTGTCGAGTTGATGAAGGCCGTGCAGCAGTGCGGTTGGAACGGTGTGGTTGCCCATTTCCGCAGCTGCGGCGGCATAGAAAACACCGCGCCCGTGTTCTACCACCTCGGCGATACGCCCGAAATTGCCTTTATGCTCAACACGCTGGCACAACGCTATTCAACCATCTACGCCGTCGGCGTTTCTTTGGGGGGCAATGCCCTGGCCAAATATTTGGGCGAGCAGGGCAGCAATGCCGTTCCGCGCGCTTCTGCCGTCGTTTCCGCGCCGGTTGATGCCGTGGCCGCCGGTACGCGTTTCGATCAGGGCATGACGCGCTTGATTTATACGCGCTATTTTTTAAATTCACTATTGCCGAAAGCCCGAGCGATTCCCCGGTTTCAGACGGCCTTAAGCCAGCAAAACTGCAAAACGCTTGGCGATTTTGACGACCGCTTTACCGCGCCGCTACACGGTTTTGCCGACCGTCATGATTACTATCGCCGCAATTCCTGTAAACCGTTCCTGAAAGCTGTGGATACGCCGTTGCTGCTGCTTAATGCCGTCAACGACCCTTTTCTGCCGCCGGAAGCCCTGCCGACCGGGCGGGACGTGTCCTCGGCCGTTACGCTGCTGCAACCGGCATACGGCGGTCATGTCGGCTTTGTCAGCCGCGATCAAGGCCGTCTGAATCTGCAATGGCTACCGCAAACCGTGTTGGACTATTTCAAACAGTATCAGCCGTAAATAAAAAAGGGCATGTATGCAGACATGTCCTTAGGGTGTAGAAAGGAAAAAGGCCGTCTGAAAACGAATTTCAGACGGCCTTTTGAATAGCTTGATTATTTGCCTTTGTCGGCTTTGGCTTCTTTTTTCAGAGAAGCGTACAACTCAGGGTCGCGGTTTTTCAGCAGGGACGCAACGGCCAAGTCGTCACGGTTAACTTTAGCCAAGTCTACGCGCTCGATGTGTACTAAACGCAGCAATTCGCGTACAGGTTTAGGCATATTGCGGCCAGATTCGTAACGGGAACCACCGGATTGAGTCACACCAATGCGGCTCCAGAAGTCCATTTGGTTCAGGCCGAGTTTTTTACGGATATCGCGGATGTTTTCAATTTTTTCGAACGATTTCATGAATCTTCCTTATTGTGGTATTTGTTGCATGCCTCTAGGCATAAAAATGGGTCTGCAAGAATGCCGGCATCCCTTTCCTGCAGGCTTTTGGGGTGATATGTGGGCGTATTGCAAATGACTGATCTAGATAATTAGACAGTATATTCGAAAGAAGTTTTCCGCTGTCTGCCATAATTTGTGTAAATATTTCTTAATTCATTATTTCATTAAATTTTTCATTATATAAATCATCAAATTATGCGATTATCTTAAATATGGCGTAAGCAAATTTTTTTACATAATTAAACAATTCAATTTGGGTAAAAAAACTTAATTTCGAGTTTTTTTATTCGGTTTTTTTAGGTTGAGAATACGAATAAATTTCAGGCCGTCTGAATCTATGTTTTCAGACGGCCTGAAGGTTTTTCAAGGTTAAGGCTTACCGCTGGCAGGGCTGATGGTGAGGATTTCGTAGCCGGTTTCGGTAACCAAAACTTCGTGTTCCCATTGGGCGGAGAGGGAGCGGTCTTTGGTGACCACTGTCCAACCGTCGTTCAGGATACGCAGATGGCGTTTGCCTTGGTTGATCATCGGCTCGATGGTGAAAATCATGCCCGGTTTGAGGACGAGGCCCTCACCTTTGCGGCCGTAGTGGACGACTTGCGGCGCTTCGTGGAAGCCGCGGCCGATGCCGTGTCCGCAAAATTCTTGTACGACGGAATAGCCGGCATTTTCTGCAACTTGTTGGCAGGCATAGCCGACGTCGCCGAGGGTGGCGCCGGGTTTGACCGCTTCGATACCCGCCATCATGGAGGCGTGGGTTACGTCGATCAGGCGTTGTGCAATCGGGGAGACTTTGCCGACGGTAAACATACGGCTGGAGTCACCGTGGAAACCGTCTTTTTTAATGGTCAGGTCGATGTTGACGATGTCGCCTTCTTTCAGCGGCTTGTCGTCGGGAATGCCATGGCAGATGACGTGGTTGACGGAGGTGCAACAGGATTTCGGGTAGGGCGGGTTGCCGTAGTTGAGGGGAGCTGGATAACCGCCTTGAACGTTGACGTGGTAGTCGTAAACGAGTTTGTCGATTTCGTTGGTGGTGACGCCGGGTTTGACGAATTGGCCGATGTAATCGAGGGCTTCGGCGACCAAGCGGCCGAGTTCGCGCATTTTTTCGATTTCTTCGGGGGTTTTGATGATGACTTTGTCCATGAGGTTTCCTTCTTGTTTCAGACAGCATGGAGGCCATCTGAACGGGACGGGTGTGCCGTCTGTTTAAAACAGGTTGTCGAGATTGTCTTTATTGCGCGGCTTGGCTTGTGATTTGGCCTCAGGCTCGGCTTTCGGAGTCGGTTTGGACTCGGGGGCTTTGGCTTTTTCCGGTTTGTTTTCTACCGCTTGTGCGGCAGGTTTGTTGCTTGCGGCTTTGTTTTCTACCGGCTGGCTGTCTGCTTTAGATTTGTTTTGAGCGGCAGGGCTGCTGCTGTCGGATTGTGTGTTTTCTGATTTGTCGGCTTCAGCGCGTTTGTTTTCTGTGCGTTTGCTGCGGTGTGCAGCGGAGCGGTCATTTTTTACACCTTCTTCCGCTTTTTCGCCTTTTTCGTCTTTTTCACCTTGTGGGACGACAGGGTTTCCAGAGGCAGTTTTTGCATCGCCGTCCTTGGCAGGCTGAACAGTTTCAGGTTCGACAGTGCCGTTGGGGCGCCAAACTTCAATGCGTGTGTCGTTTTGTTCGGCAGGGCTTTTTTCGGGTACGTCGGTTTTGCCGGAGTTTAGGGTGCTGAATACGCCGGCAACAAGGGCTGCGACGGCGATAAAGCTGACAAGGAATAAAGCGCGGATTAGGTGTTTGGGCTTAAGTTGGAAAGGGGTTTTATTATTCTTGGACATGATGTGGCAGGTAATCGTTAGAGGAATGGCCGTCTGAATATTCAGACGGCCCCGGGTTGCCTGTGAATCAGTTGGCAACGTAGTTTTGATAGAGGGTCACAACTTTTTGTACGCCGACGGTCGTGCTGACTTTTTGGGTCACGCGGGCTTGTTCGTCAGGCGTGAGGATGCCCATCACATAGGTCACGTTGCCGTAAGTCACGATTTTGACGCGTGCTTGGGTGGCCGGGCTGAGACCCAACAGGGTGGCGCGGACTTTGGATGTGCCCCAAGTATCGTTGGTTACATCGCCGAACGAACGCGCTTGTGAGGCAACGGTGATGTAGTTGTACACGCCTTCTGCGGCTTGTTCGGAACGGGCGATGCGTTCAACAAATTGTTTTTCGCCTTCTGTAGCCACTTGGCCGAGCAGGAGCAGGTGGCGGTTGTAGCCGACCACGTTCAGTTTGGGCGTGTAGCCTTGGACTTGGTTGTTTTGGCGCAGGTAGGAGCGTGCGGTGGTTTCGACGCGCAGTGCCATAACGTTGTCGTCGGTTTGAGCGCCGGTGGTGCGGCGGTCGACGGCGGATTTGGTGCCGACGGCTGCACCGCCGATCAGTGCGCCGACACAGCCGCTCAGACTCAGGCTTAAGAGGGTCGTAGTCAGAACGGGGAGGGCGTAGCGTTTGATATTCTTCATATCCTTTTCCTTGGGTATGGACGGTTGGGTGTTCAGACGGCCTTTAAGGGATGGGCCGTCTGAAAAGAAAGGGTTACATGCCTTCAAGCAGGACGGAGTCGATGCAGTCGCACATGGCGTGAATCAGCAAAATATGGTTTTCCTGAATGCGGGCAGTGCGCGGATAAGGGACGTTGAGCAAAACGTCGGTGTCTTTGAGCATGGCGGCGATTTTTCCGCCGTCGCGGCCGGTCATGGCGATGACGTGCATGTCGCGCTCGTGTGCCGCTTTGATGGCTTCGATAACGTTGGCGGAATTGCCGGAGGTGGAGATGCCGACCAATACGTCGCCGGCACGTCCGAGCGCGCGCACTTGTTTGCTGAATACATGGTCGAAACCGTAGTCGTTGCCGATGGCGGTCAGGGCGGAAGTGTCTGTTGTCAGCGCGACAGCGGCCAATTCCATGCGTTCTTTTTCAAAACGGCCGGTCATTTCTGCGGCAAAGTGTTGCGCGTCGGCAGCCGAACCGCCGTTGCCGCAGGCCAGGATTTTGCCGTCGTTCATCAGGCATTGCAGCATCAGCTCGGCAGCCTGTGCGGTCGGCTCGACCAGTACTTTTTCGGCTTCCTGCTTGGCGCGGATGCTCTCGGCAAAATGCGCGGAAACGCGTTCTTGTAATGTTGTCATGAGGTTAACCTGTAATATTTTGAATCCATTCGGGTTGGCCGTCGCCCTCGATCAGTACCGCATCCAGGCGGCAGAGCGCATGGTTTAACCCGTGCTTTTGCAGATAATACTCTACACTTCGTTGCAATTTCAATAATTTGGACGGTGAGATGCTGTATGCGGCACCACCGAAACCTCGGTTTTTGCGGTATTTTACTTCAACAAACACAATCGTACCGCCGTTTTTGACGATTAAATCGATTTCGCCGTAGGCGCAATGCCAGTTTCGCGCCAGCAGCGAGCAGCCTTTGCGCAGCAGGAATGCCAGTGCCGCATCTTCGGCCGCCACCCCCTGTTTGTGGTTTAAGCGCATGAAAAGTTTACCCGTTATATAATCATTGTTTTTAAAGAGACGCCGTTTCAGACGGCCTTGAATCTATGTACACAAAACACCTGCAAAAAGCCGTCGACAGCATCGAAAAACAGACATTATACGTTGTCGCCACACCCATCGGCAATTTAGCCGACATAACGCTGCGCGCGCTGGCCGTTCTGCAAAAGGCCGACATTATCTGCGCCGAGGACACCCGTGTTACCGCCCAGCTTTTGAGTGCGTACGGCATTCAGGGCAAACTCGTAAGCGTACGCGAACACAACGAGCAGCAAATGGCCGACAAAATCATTGCCCATCTTTCAGACGGCCTGAGCGTTGCCCAAGTTTCGGATGCGGGTACGCCTGCGGTTTGCGATCCCGGTGCGAAACTTGCCGCCCGCGTGCGTGAAGCCGGATTTAAAGTGGTGCCTGTGGTCGGCGCAAGCGCGGTCATGGGGGCGTTGAGCGTGGCCGGGGTGACGGAATCCGATTTTTACTTCAACGGTTTCCTGCCGCCTAAGTCCGGAGAACGCCAAAAGCTGTTGGCCAAATGGGCGGAAGCCGATTTTCCGATTGTGATGTTTGAAACGCCACATCGCATTGAGGCAAGCCTTGCGGATATGGCCGTGCAGTTCCCCGAACGCCGTTTGACTTTGGCGCGCGAAATCACCAAAACATTTGAAACCTTCCTCAGCGGCACGGTTACCGAAATCCAAGCTGCCCTCAAAAACGACAGCAACCAAACGCGTGGCGAGATGGTGCTGGTGTTGCACCCTGCCGTGAAAGAGAAGCACAGCGATTTGCCAGAGGCAGCGCAAAACACCATGAAAAATCCTTGCGGCCGAGTTGCCGACCAAACAAGCCGCCGAGCTTGCCGCCAAGATTACCGGCGAGAATAAAAAGGCGCTGTATGATTTGGCTTTGGAATGGAAAAAGCAGGGATAATTGTTGATTGGAAAGTCGAATATCAAAGGCCGTCTGAACAATAGATTTCAGACGGCCTTTTTTGATTGGATTTTAGAGGGTTTTAAATTGACCCAATAGGTTCAAGACGCTTTGGTGTTTGCGTTTCAGACGGCCTCAATGTTTGGCAAACCTGCTTCAACGCTGCCATGCGCTGCGCAAATATTCGATGCAGTCGGTCAGGGCGTAAAACGGGGCGTTGCCGTGATTGGCGTTGGGGTAGAGAGTAAAGCGGACATCTGCGCCGAGGTGGTGCAAAGTGCCGGCAAGAATTTTGGCTTGTGCAACCATGCCGCGGCTGGTTTGGTCGGGGCGGTTGTTTCTGCCTTCATGTTCGCCTGCGCTGAGGCGGATGCCGATTCCTTGCGGCAATGTGTCGGGCAGCCAATCGAGTACGCGGCGGTCTTGCCACCAGATAGACGGCGAAACTAGCAAATAATGGCGGAAGCGTTCGGGACGGATGAACAGGGAATAGAGGCCGTACAAGGCGCCGAACGAATGGCCGAAGACTGCTTGGTTTTGTGTATCGATGCGGTATTTGCTGTTGAGCAGGGCGGAGAGTTCATCATCGATAAAGCGGCTGAAGCGGTCGGCTTGACCGTATTGTTTGCGTTCGGATTCGGGCGCGTTGTCGGGCAGCGGCGGCGTGTAGTCGAGGGCGCGTTGGCTTAAGTCGCGGATGGTGCCACCGGTGTAGCCGATACCGACAATCAGACAGGCGGCATGGCTTTTTGGTGATGGGGGTTGATGAGCAGGGATTGCGCCATATTAAGGATGGCGGGGAAAAAGGCATCACCGTCAAGAATATACAGCACGAGATAGCCGCCTGCCGGACGTTCGCCGAGTGCCGCGGCTTGAATGCGGTAGGTGCGGCCGGTGTGTACGGAGGTAATGGAGGTTTCTTCGGCTTGCAGCAGGGTGGCGGCTTGCCAGTTGGGGCGGATGGGCATGATGGGGTGCTTTAATCAATGGGTTGTTTAAGTAAAAGGGAAAAAGGCCGTCTGAAAATAGGTTTCAGACGGCCTTATTGTACCGATTCTTGTCTTTTTAACAATACGCGCGATTAGCGTACGTCAACGTAGGAGCTGCTGTGCAGTTCGCGCAGGAGGTTGGTGGTCGCCTGTTGCGCTTTTTGTTGGGACAGGTATTGGCGGACGGCGTTTTGTTGGCGCTCTTCAGGCGTACCTGCTTCGCGGACGTCGTTCAGCTTGATGATGTGCCAGCCGAATTGGGTGCGGACAGGGGCGCTGATTTGGCCGGGTTTGAGTTTGTGGACGGCTTCTTCAAATGGGGCAACCATCATGCCGTCGGCAAACCAGCCCAAATCGCCGCCATTGCCGGCGCTGCTGTCTTGCGAGTATTGGCGTGCCAAACCGCCGAAATCTGCGCCGCTGCGGGCTTGCGAGTAGATTTTGCGGATGGTGCTTTCTGCGCCGACGGCGGCATTGTCGTTGTCGGCTTTAATGAGGATGTGTTGGGCATGATATTGGCGCACAGGGTCTGCTTCAGGCAGGGTGACGCCTTGTTGTTTGGCCTGCTCGATGTAGCGTGCCACTTCAGAGTCGCTCACACGGCTGTTTTGCATGATGGCCTGTTGGCGCACTTTTTCAACAATAATGCTGTCGGCGATGTCTTGACGGACGGCGGCAGACGGATTTTTGATGTTGGGGTTGTGCGCGATAACGGCTTCGATTTCGCTATCGGTCGCTTGGATGTTGCGGCGTTTGCCTGCTTGGAGGATCAGGGATTGGTTGATCATTTGTGCCAAAACTTGTTGGCGAAGCTCGTTGGCGTCCATTTGTGTGCCTTTAGGCATGGTTTGACGCGCTTGCGCTACGGCTTGCGCTACTTGACGGTGGGTAATGACTTCGTTGTCGACAACTGCGGCAATGCCGTCTGAAAGATGTACGCCGCTTTGTACGGCAGGCATGGTGGTGGCGCTGACGGCAGGGGCTTTGGCTGCGCGCGCTTTGCCTGCTTTGGCTTTAGGGGCGGCGTGTGCGCCTACTGCGAGAGTGAGTGCGGCGACGAGAATCAGGGGTTTGAAGTTCATTGTTTGACTACCTCGTTGGTTTTGCTGTAACCGGGGATGGCTAAGCGGAGTTTTTCGAATGGGTTGTTGCCGATATTGCTCAAGCCTTTGAGTTGGAGGTTGAAGAATACGGCGTTTTTGTGGCTGTTTTCGCCGGTAACATAGCGTTGGCTGACCAAGCTCGCGCTCCAGCAGCCGCAGTTGCTTTTGTATTCTGCACCGATGAGCATTTCCAGCGGTTTTTTGGCTTCGATTTCGTAGTTGTAACGGGCAACGGCGTACAGGTTTTTGCTCAAAGGCCATTGGGCGGCAAGGTCGACTTGGCTGAGTTTGTCGTAGAAATAGTCGCCGTTGGCTTGCAGATAGATGCGCTCGTTGCGTCCGTATTTGTAGCGCGCGCTTAAGACTTTGCCGGGTTCGGGGTTGTAGGCAATCCCTGCGGCGTAGCTTTCGGCACGGCTTTGGTTTTGGTTGTAGTGGATGTCCAAGTCGATGCGGATGCTCGGGGTAATGTTGCCGTGTGCAAAGGCTACCCAGTCGGATTGGCTGCGCGGATAATTGCTGACGTTGCCGTCAGGCAGGACGTTGTCTTTTTTGAAATAAAATTTCTGGCCGATACCTGCACGGAAGAGTTCCGCACCGGTGTTGGGGTTGAGGATACGGCTTTGTGTGGCCAGCGTCAGGCTGTTGGCCGAATTGATGCGGTCGTTGCCCGAATACAGGTTTTCGCGGAACAGTTGCGAGTAGCTAAAGCTGTTTTCGGAGCTGTCAAAATTAGGCAGGTCGTTTTGGGACTTGGTCGGAATGTAGTTGTAAAACAGGCGCGGTTCAAGCGTTTGCAGGTATTCCCCGCCGAAGAGCCGGGCCCTGCGCTCGAAAGTCAGGCCACTGTCGACGTTGATAATCGGCAGGACGCGGCTGACATTGCGGCCGCTTTGACCGTTGAAGCTGTTGAGGCTGTAATAAGTGGCATGCACGCCGACTTTAGGCCGGATGTAGCCCCATTGGTTGTGGAAGTCCCATTTGATGCTCGGGTAGAGCACCACGCGGCTGCCGTCTTGCTTGGTGTCGTGGTCAAAGCGAGTGAATTGGCCTAATACGTTAAGTTGAGCCTTGCCGATATGGCTTTGCCAACGGCCGGTCAGGCGGGGCATGATGGCATAAGGCTCGTCTTTATAACCGTCTTGGTTGGCCAGCGTTTGATATTTTTGTACGCGCAACGAGGCATCGAAGCTGCCGCCCAACAGTTTGTCGCTGTAATTGAGCCATGCCTGACGGTCGAGGTTGACGTTGCGCGCGATGTCTTCGCGGCCGTAGAAGTCGCGGTAGTAATCGTCGTCGGAAACTTGGTTGTAGTTGATGCCGCCGCTGATTTTGCTGTTCAGCTGCTGCTGGTGTTTCCATGTAAACTGATAGCGGTTGTTGTAGACGCTTTTTTGGTCGTTCGGCATCCAGTCGCCATCGACTTCGCCGCTGTAATTCGGTTGCAAATAACGGACTTGGCCGCCCAGTTGCACACCGCGTTTGCTGATAATGCCTGGGCGGATGGTGGCATCTAAATTTGGAGCAAGGTTGAAGTAGTAGGGCAGGCTCAGCTCAAGGCCGTCTGAACCTGTGGCAATGGTCGGAACGAGCAGACCGCTTTTGCGGTTGCCGTTGATGGGGAAGTCCGCCCAAGGCGTGTAGAGGACAGGGACGCCGCCGAATACGAGTGAAGCGTGTTTGGCCACGCCGATACCTGTCGATTCATCGGCTTCTATGCTTTGCGCTTGGATATACCAGCTGGCATCGCCGGGCGAACAGGTGTTGAATTTGGTATTGATGAGTTTGTAGAGGCCTTTGCCTTTGAGTTCGGCTTTCGCTGACACTTTGAATGCGGCGGCCGCCTTGTTCGGTATTAAGGCGCACGGCAGTGCCGGAACCGGTTTGGTCTTTGAGGTTGTAAACCAATTGGTCGCCGGATACGGTCGAACCGTTTTGATACAGGGTAAAGCGGTCGCCGGCGGTAACGGTATCGGTAGCTTGGTCGTATTGCGCCCAATCGGCGTTGAGAACATCGGCATTGCGCTCGACGATGACGTCGCCTTCGGCACGGACGCCGACTTGGGTCTGACCTTCTATTTTATCGGCGTTGACGCGGGTGTAATCGGCAGGCAGGGCAGGCTCGCCGCTGCGTTTGATTTCGGCGGTTTCGGCCGGCTTGGCATCTTCGTGGTCGCAAAACAGGCAAGTACTGCCCAAAGAAAGCGGATCGGCTTCGCTTTGGCCGGTTTGTGCCGGTTTGGACGCAGCGGTGTGGGCAGGGGTATAGTCTTCTGCCTGCGGAACAGAAGCATCTTCCGCGCGCACGGCTGTTGCGCCAAAGCCCATAATTAAGGCGAGTACCAAGGGTTTGAGTGAAAATAAACGAGCCAAAATCGCCCCTTAAATCGGTTTGCCAGTTAGAATAGCGGTTATTGTAACCTGAAATTCTGCGATACCGCTATGCAACGACAAACCGAATTACAAAACTGGCTGGAGTCTGTTTACCCGAACCAGCCGTTCGAATTGAGCTTTGCGGCAGCCGATGCCGACTTCCGCCGTTATTTCCGTGCGACGTTTTCAGACGGCCAGACCGTTATCTGTATGGATGCGCCTCCTGAGAAGATGAGTGTTGCGCCGTATTTGAAAGTGCAAAAACTGTTTAACATGGTCAATGTGCCGCAAGTGCTTCATGTGGATGAAGCGTTGGGCTTTATGGTGTTGAACGATTTGGGCAATACCACATTCCTGGCCGCCATGAATCAGGAAAACAGTGCAACCGCCCACAAAGCCCTGCTGCTTGAAGCCATCGACGAACTGATCGAACTGCAAAAGGCCAGCCAGCCCGGCAAACTGCCGGAATACGACCGCGAAGTCATGCTGCGCGAGATTAACTTGTTCCCCGAATGGTTTGTGGCCAAAGAATTAGGCCGCGAGCTGACCTTCAAGCAACGCCAGTTGTGGCAGCAAACTGTTGATACGCTGTTGCCACCCCTGTTGGAGCAACCCAAAGTGTATGTCCACCGCGACTTTATCGTCCGCAATCTGATGCTGGCAAAAGGCCGCCCGGGCGTGTTGGACTTCCAAGACGCGCTTTACGGCCCGATTTCCTATGATTTGGTGTCGCTGCTGCGCGATGCATTTATCGAATGGGAAGAAGAATTTGTATTGGACTTGGTCATCCGTTACTGGGAAAAAGCACGCGCTGCCGAGCTGCCTGTGCCTGCCGAGTTTGACGAGTTCTACCGCTGGTTTGAATGGATGGGCGTACAACGCCATTTGAAAGTGGCCGGCATTTTTGCCCGCCTGTACTACCGCGACGGCAAAGACAAATACCGCCCTGAAATTCCGCGCTTCTTGAACTACTTGCGCCGCGTATCCCGCCGTTACAACGATTTGGCGCCGCTTTATGCGTTGCTGGTCGAATTGGTCGGCGATGACGAATTGGAAACAGGCTATACCTTCTAAGCTTGGTTTTAAGATTTGATTCCACTTTTCAGACGGCCTGATCAACAAAAGGCCGTCTGAAACCTTTACAGAACACACAAACATGACTTACATGACTTACATGATTTACCCCAAAACCTACGACGTGATTGTCGTCGGTGGCGGCCATGCCGGTACCGAAGCCGCGCTTGCCGCCGCACGCATGGGTGCGCAAACCCTGCTGCTCTCACACAACATCGAAACCCTCGGCCAAATGTCGTGCAACCCCTCCATCGGCGGCATCGGCAAAGGCCATCTCGTGCGCGAACTCGACGCGCTCGGTGGCGCGATGGCGCTGGCGACCGACAAATCCGGCATCCAGTTCCGTCGTCTGAACGCCAGCAAAGGCGCGGCGGTTCGTGCCACGCGGGCACAGGCGGACCGCATCCTGTACAAAGCCGCCATCCGCGAAATGCTGGAAAACCAAGAAAATTTGGAGCTTTTCCAGCAGTCGGTTGACGACGTAACCCTCGACGGCGACCGCATTTCGGGCGTGATGACCGCGATGGGCGTGGAATTTAAAGCCCGCGCCGTCGTACTGACCGCAGGCACGTTTTTGTCCGGCAAAATCCACATCGGTTTGGAAACTACGAAGGCGGCCGCGCCGGCGATCCCGCCGCCAAATCGCTGGGCGGACGTTTGCGCGAATTGAACCTGCCGCAAGCTCGTCTGAAAACCGGCACGCCGCCGCGCATTGATGGGCGCACGATTGATTTCTCCCAACTGACCGAACAGCCCGGCGACACGCCCGTGCCCGTTTTCTCCGTGCGTGGCAACGCCGAAATGCACCCGCGCCAAGTGTCCTGCTGGATTACGCATACCAATTTGAAAACCCACGACATTATCCGCAGCGGTTTCGACCGCAGCCCCATGTTCACCGGCAAAATCGAAGGCGTCGGCCCGCGCTATTGTCCGTCTATCGAAGACAAAATCAACCGCTTCGCCGACAAAGACAGCCATCAGATTTTCCTCGAACCCGAAGGCCTGACGACCAACGAATACTACCCCAACGGCATCTCCACCAGCCTGCCGTTCGACATCCAAATCGCCCTCGTTCGCAGCATGAAAGGCCTGGAAAACGCCCATATCCTGCGCCCGGGCTACGCCATCGAATACGACTACTTCGACCCGCGCAACCTCAAAGCCAGCCTCGAAACCAAAACCATCCAAGGCCTCTTCTTCGCCGGACAAATCAACGGCACGACCGGCTATGAAGAAGCCGCCGCGCAAGGCCTGCTCGCAGGCGCGAATGCCGTGCAATACGTCCGCGAACAAGACCCGCTCCTGTTGCGACGCGAACAAGCCTATCTCGGCGTATTGGTGGACGACCTCATCACCAAAGGCGTGAACGAACCCTACCGCATGTTCACCAGCCGCGCCGAATACCGCCTGCAACTCAGGGAAGACAACGCCGACATGCGCCTGACCGAAGACGGTTACAAAAATCGGCTTGGTGGGCGAAGAACAATGGCGCATGTTCAACGAAAAAAACGCGAAGCCATCGAACGCGAAATCCAACGTTTGAAAAACAACGTGGTATACGCCGCAAAAACTCGCCGAAGAAGAGCAGCTGCGCGTATTCGGCCAAAAACTCAGCCGCGAAGCCAACCTGCACGACCTCCTGCGCCGTCCGAACCTCGACTACGCCGCACTGATGACCCTGCCCGACGCACAACCTGAAACCGCACTTGCCGACAGCGTGGTCGAACAAGTCGAAATCCAAGTCAAATACCAAGGCTATATCGACCGTCAAAACGAAGAAATCGACAGCCGCCGCGACATGGAAACCTTAAAGTTACCCGAGGACATCGATTACGCGAAAGTCAAAGGTTTGTCGGCAGAAGTGCAGCAAAAGCTCAACCAGCACAAACCTGAAACCGTCGGCCAAGCCAGCCGCATTTCCGGCGTCACGCCTGCCGCCGTCGCATTACTGATGGTGCATTTGAAACGCGGATTTAAAGATGCCAAGTAAGGGTTAATTTGAATAAAGGCCGTCTGAAAGTTTCAGACGGCCTTTTTGAATTTAAAAGAACAAAAACATAAAAACTGATGACAGAGTAAAATACGTTACACAAAACCTATGACAGACAAAGGGATAATATGGAAACTCAATCTTTAGAAAAAACTTTTGCTACACATGATGAATTTAACCGTAAGCCGATAGCCGAGAACATCATCAGGCTGGTGACATCGCCCATCGACCTTTCTCCTATGGTTATCGATGGTGGCTGGGGAACGGGTAAAACCGAATTTTGCCAAAAGCTAATTCGGCTCATGGAGCAGCAACAACTCAATTATCAGCCTGTCTATATCGATGCCTTCCGCTCTGACCATAGCGGAGAGCCTTTGCTGGCATTGCTTGCCGAAATCATTAAAGCCTGTACGCCTGAAGATACTGATGGTCAGCCTTCTGAAAAACGCAAAAGTTTCACTAATAGAATTTCGAAAGTAGCTGGATTCGGAATAAAAACCATATTTAAGGCAGTAACGGGTCATGTCCTGAAGCAAAATACAGACGATTTGGCAGAAGAGCTTCAACAGATAATGAATGACGACCAAGAGGCAAGGAGTGTTGCTGAAACCGTAACCGATACCGCTAACACAATCGCCAGCCACACTATTGATGCAACCGTCGAAGCCTTGTTGAAAGAGCAAATCGAAGCGGAAAAAAATCTGGAAACGCTCAAAGCCTGCCTGAAAGAATTGGCAGCAGACAAACCGATTATCCTGTTTATCGACGAACTCGACCGCTGCCGCCCCGATTACGCCGTCGATATGTTGGAAGTTATCAAACATGTCTTTGATATTGAAAACGTCAAAGTCGTGCTGGTTACGAATACCAAGCAACTGCGCGCGGCGATTAATCATCGGTATGGCGCAGAGGTGGAGGCGCAGGAATATTTAGATAAGTTTTTGAAGTACAGCTTTGCCTTGCCGGATAAGGTTGTGGATCGATACGAGGAAGGGCGTGTTTTGGTTACAGTTGAATATTTCAAAGTTGATACAGGGCAGCCGTATGCATGGTGAGCTACGAGGTTTAATTGAAAAGCGAGAAGTCCTGAATTTTATCAATGACATGGTAGAGAGGAGTAATTTATCACTTAGGGAGACGGAGCGATTAGTCCGATTTTTAGAGATATACCATTCTTTAAGTGGCGGACTAGGTAACTTCGTCTGGCAATATCTCTTGCTGCGCATTACAGGTGTATTTATCTTCTGCTTCTATCCGAATTTAATTGACAATATTAATAAAAATCGAACTAATGCTAGAGAATTTGCTCAATTATTTAATCTTCAATCTTGGCCAAATATGCCAGAGAGTTATGGTAACTATAAATATGCGGATGTTATTGCAGTGATGTTAATTCTACATAGTAAAAACTGAAGACCCTCGTTTTTACATCACTAGAACTTCATGAGAATAACTTTTTGGAAAAAAAGAAATAAAATGAATGTTTTTTTTGAAAAATCCATCTTTCGGTTATTATTGTGGAATAGATCAGGTTTTATCTGTCTTGAAAAAAACTTTTCAAGTCCTCAGTTTTGAACAAACGCCACAATAAAATTAAAGGCCGTCTGAAAACCTGATTTTTAGGTTTTCAGACGGCCTTTTATCATTTGAATAAACCGATAATTGCCCTATCGAGGCCGTCTGAATTTCAATACGCCAAGCTCGGAGACAAAGCCGTTTAGGGGGATGTCGTGGGGTTCGGTCGGCAGGGTGTCGGTCAGTTGGCAGCCGAAGCCTACGCCCAGGGTTTGGGTTTGTAGGCGGTATTTCATGGCGGAGAGGGTGGCGTCGTAATAGCCGCCAGCCTGTCCGAGGCGGTAGCCGCGTTTGTCGATGCCGACGATGGGGACCAGCAGCAGGCTGAGTTGGTGGACGCGGATTTTTTTGCCGGTAAATTGGGGAACGCTTAATTTGGCGCGGCCGCGTTTGCGTTCTTGTTTGGCGCCGTCGGCAGGGTAGGGAGTGAACCACATCCGCCGCGTGTTCGGTTCGATATAGGGCAGGTAGAGTTTGGCGCCGCGTTTTTGTGCGGCACGGACAAAGCCGTCCAAACGCAATTCCTTGCCTATCGGCCAATACACACCGATTTTCTGTCCTTTTTTGATGTAGGGCTTGAGCAGGCGGTTGATGGTTTCGGTGGCGGCGTTTCGCTCGTCGGCGCTCATTTGGGCGCGTGCGCGGCGGAACTGTTTGCGTAGTGCCGATTTTTCGGGATTCCTCATTTTCAGACGGCCTTTCGGGATTGCGGTAGAATGTTGCGATTATAACGATTTTGTTAACATTCAAACAGGACGCACACAATGTGGCACATTGTCGCCATCGGCTATCTTTTTGTCGCCGTGATGTTTTCTGCCGCGCAGCCGAGTATTGCGCGCGCGTTGATTTATTTGGTTTTTTGGGCAGTGTTGCCCACTGTGTTCACGGTCTTCGTCGTGACCATCCGCCGCCGCAACCGCCTGATGAAACGGCAGGAGCAGGCGGAGTTTGAAGCGGCCCGTCAAAAGGCGGTACAGACGGATGAAAAACAGGACGGAAAGGTATAAAATCCCTTTTCAGACGGCCTCTTATCCGCTATAATCCGTCAGTTTTCCATTTCGGAAACACTCTTTTATTTTTTAAAACTTATGCCCACTTTCGCCGAAGGGTGCTTGACAATAGGCGCCGCCTATCAAGTTCTATGCGATTGAATGTGTGCTCTTTAACCCTTTCAAGGAAATAACATGTCTCAAATTACTATGCGTCAGATGATTGAAGCCGGTGTTCACTTCGGTCACCAAACCCGTTTCTGGAACCCGAAAATGGCTCAATACATTTTCGGTGCGCGCAACAAAATCCATATCGTAAACTTGGAAAAAACCCTGCCGATGTTCCAAGAGGCGCAAGAAGCCGTACGTCGTCTGGTTGCCAACAAAGGTACAGTATTGTTCGTAGGTACCAAACGCCAAGCCCGCGACATCATCCGCGAAGAAGCTACCCGTGCCGGTATGCCTTTCGTTGATTACCGCTGGTTGGGTGGTATGCTGACTAACTACAAAACCGTTAAGCAATCCATCAAACGCCTGGAAGAAAAAACTGCTGCCCTGGAAAACGCTGCTGAAGGCGGTTTCAACAAAAAAGAAATTCTGGAAATGCAACGCGACGTTGAAAAACTGGAACGTTCTTTGGGCGGTATCAAAAACATGAAAGGCCTGCCTGACGCGATTTTCGTTATCGATACCGGCTACCAAAAAGGTACTTTGGTTGAAGCTGAAAAACTGGGCATCCCTGTTATCGCCGTAGTCGATACAAACAACAGCCCTGACGGCGTGAAATACGTTATCCCTGGTAACGATGACTCCGCTAAAGCTATCCGCCTGTACTGCCGCGGCATCGCTGACGCAGTTTTGGAAGGCAAAAACCAAGCGCTGCAAGAAACTGTAGCCGCTGCCCAAGAAGCTGCTGCCGAGTAATTCGGTACACAGAAGAGGGGCGTTATGCCCCTTTTCTCAAATCCCGTTCTGAAATCCGTTTCAGACGGCCACTATTTCCAAACACGGCAATCGCCGTGTTCCCAAAAATCTAGGAGATTCAAAATGGCAGAAATTACTGCAAAAATGGTTGCCGACCTGCGCGCCGCTACCGGCCTGGGCATGATGGAATGCAAAAAAGCCTTGGTTGAAGCTGAAGGCAACTTCGATAAAGCCGAAGAAATCCTGCGTATTAAATCTGGTGCGAAAGCCGGTAAACTGGCTGGCCGTACTGCTGCCGAAGGCGTATTGGCTTACGCGATCAACGGCAATGTTGGTGCATTGGTTGAAGTAAACTGCGAAACCGACTTCGTTGCTAAAGATGCCGGCTTCGTAGAATTTGCCAACTTCGTTGCTAAAACTGCTGCCGAGAAAAAACCGGCTTCTGTTGAAGAACTGAGCGAACTGGTTGAAGCAGAACGTAAAGCCATCATTGCTAAATTGGGCGAGAACATGTCTGTTCGCCGCTTCCAAGTGATCGACACTGCCAACCAACTGGTTGCCTACATCCACGGTGCTTTGGCTACCGAAGGCGTATTGGTTGAGTTCAAAGGCTCTGAAGACGTAGCACGCAAAATCGGTATGCACATCGTTGCCGCTAAACCACAATGCGTAAGCGAAGCCGAAGTAGATGCTGAAACCGTTGAAAAAAAGAACGCCACATCTACACCGAACAAGCTATCGCTTCCGGCAAACCTGCCGACATCGCCGCTAAAATGGTTGAAGGCCGTATCCGCAAATTCTTGGCTGAAATCACTCTGAACGGCCAAGCATTCGTGATGAACCCTGACCAAACTGTTGCCCAATTCGCTAAAGAAAACGGCACTGAAGTGATCAGCTTCGTACGCTACAAAGTAGGCGACGGTATCGAGAAAGCCGTTGTTGACTACGCAGCCGAAGTTGCTGCCGCTGCTAAAGTGTAAGGCACTTATGAAAAAGAAAGCACCTAGATTCCAAACGAATCAGGGTGCTTTTTGAGAAAAACCGTTTACGGTACCTATTTTAAGACGACCGAATATAAAGGCCGTCTGAAAACAAAACAATAATAGAACGACACACCATATCATTGTAATCCGACCGTTTGAAATTCAGACGGCCCGACCCCCGACCGACGACATTCAAGAAAGCAAGGTATCCCATGACACAGCAAATCAAATACAAACGCGTATTACTGAAACTCTCCGGCGAATCCCTGATGGGCTCTGATCCATTCGGCATCAATCACGATACCATCGTTCAAACTGTCGGCGAAATTGCCGAAATCGTGAGAATGGGCGTGCAAGTCGGTATCGTTGTCGGCGGCGGTAACATTTTCCGCGGCGTATCTGCACAAGCAGGCAGCATGGACCGCGCCACTGCCGACTACATGGGCATGATGGCAACTGTGATGAACGCCTTGGCACTCAAAGACGCATTTGAAACCTTGGGCATCAAAGCGCGCGTACAATCCGCACTGTCTATGCAGCAAATCGCTGAAACTTACGCCCGTCCTAAAGCCATTCAATATTTGGAAGAAGGCAAAGTCGTGATTTTCGCCGCCGGTACTGGTAACCCATTCTTCACGACCGACACTGCCGCCGCATTGCGCGGTGCGGAAATGAACTGCGACGTGATGCTCAAAGCCACCAACGTCGACGGCGTGTACACCGCAGACCCGAAAAAAGACCCATCTGCAACACGCTACGAAACCATTACTTTTGACGAAGCCTTGTTGAAAAACCTCAAAGTGATGGATGCCACCGCCTTCGCCCTCTGCCGCGAACGCAAACTCAATATCGTGGTCTTCGGCATTGCCAAAGAAGGCTCGCTCAAACGCGTGGTAACCGGCGAAAACGAAGGTACGCTGGTTCACTGCTAATCATTGAAAGGCCGTCTGAAACAGCCGAACGGGATACATTCGGCTTTCAGACGGCCTTTTATTTTCAGTCGGTTGCGTGGGCATTGGCTCATGGTTTGAAAAGGTTGAGAACTTGCTTGACCATAATGCCCAACCGACAATTCGATAGTAAAAGGATACCCCATGAATATCACCGTCTTGGCTGTCGGCACGAAAATGCCGCGTTGGGTCGATGAGGCCGTCGGCGAGTACGCCAAACGCTTCGGGCGCGATGTCAATTATGCGCTGAAAGAAATCAAGCCGGAAAAACGCGGCGCGGGTGTGAATGCGGCTCAGGGCATGGCGGCTGAAGAAAAACGCCTGCTGGAAGCCATCCCGCAAGGCGCGTTTTTGGTGGTATTGGACGAACGCGGCAAAGCGCCGACTTCGGTCGAATTGGCGCAACATTTGAAAGCTGGCAGCAAAACGGCGAACACGTCTGCTTTATTATCGGCGGCGCAGACGGCATGACCGACCGTTTGAAACAGCAGGCAAACATGATGATGCGCCTTTCCAGCCTGACTCTGCCGCACGGCATGGTGCGCGTTTTATTGACCGAGCAGCTTTATCGCGCCGTTTCGATTTTGCACAACCATCCTTATCATCGGGAATAATCCGCTTTGATTGCCGTGATAAGACGGCAATGCCGCCTTGTCGGTTTGAAAAGGAATAGGGCAAGTCGGTTTAAAGCGGGGCGAACCCGTTTTTCAGACGGCCTGATTTTTCTGCATGAATCCTTTATAATCGTTTCTTTGATAAATCAACATCTTTCGGGAGAACCCAAATGTCCGATTTCCGTCAAGACTTCCTCAAATTCGCTTTGGCACAAAACGTGTTGAAATTCGGCGAATTTACGACCAAGGCCGGCCGTCAGTCGCCTTATTTTTTCAATGCCGGTTTGTTCAATGACGGCGCATCGACTTTGCAACTGGCGAAGTTTTACGCCGAGGCCATTATTGCCAGCGGCGTGAAGTTCGATATGCTGTTCGGCCCAGCCTATAAAGGCATTATTTTGGCGGCGGCGACAGCGATGATGTTGGCGGAAAAAGGCGTAAACGTACCGTTTGCCTACAACCGCAAAGAAGCCAAAGACCACGGCGAGGGCGGCGTGTTGGTGGGTGCGCCTTTGAAAGGCCGCGTGCTGATTATCGATGATGTGATTTCCGCCGGCACATCCGTGCGCGAGTCGGTCAAACTGATTGAGGCCGAAGGCGCAACGCCTGCTGCAGTGGCCATTGCGCTCGACCGCATGGAAAAAGGCACGGGCGAATTGTCGGCGGTGCAGGAAGTCGAAAAACAATACGGCCTGCCGGTGGTTTCGATTGCCAACCTGAACGACTTGTTCACGCTCTTGCAAAACAATGCCGAATTTGGCGGCTTCTTCGAGCCGGTCAAAGCCTATCGCGAACGTTACGGCGCGGTTTAAACCATAACATCATGCTCAGGTCGTCTGAAACGTTTTTCAGACGGCCTGAAACATTGGCTAAAATATATTTTTGATTCAATACACTTACGGAAAATACTCATGCCTGCTTGTTCTTGTCCTCATTGTAAAACGCCGCATTGGGTGAAAGATGCCCAGTTGAACGTGGCGCAGGGTTTTGTGGTCTGCACGCGTTGTTCGGGGATGTTTAAGGCCAAGGATTATCTGTCGGGCAACCTGCCGGCCGATCCGGCCCATCTGCCTGTGGCGGTAACGGATGTGCGCCTCGTGCATAACATCGGTGCGCAAATCCTCAGCATTCCAAACTCTCGCGCAAAGAAATTTCCGATTTGCTCAATAGCGCACTCAAGGAAGAGCCCAAGGCGGAAGAGCAGGCGGCGGTCAAAACGCGCAAGGATGGTTTCAACTGGACGTTGGCATCGCTGATTGCGCTGACGGTTTTGATTATGCAACTCTTTTATCTTGCCCTGCTATGAGTAACATCGCCCATTTTGTTGCCAGCTTTCGCGAAGCCGCGCCCTATATTCAATATTTGCGCGGCAAAACCATGGTGGTCGGCGTGACCGACAGCCTGTTGGAAGGCGAAACCCTGATCCGTTTGGCCGCAGATTTGAATCTGTTGGCCAGCTTGGGCTTGCGTTTGGTCTTGGTGCACGGTTCGCGGCATTTGCTCGACAAATTGGCTTCGGGTCGGAATTTTGTTCCGAAATACAGCGGCAGCCGACGGATTACCGATGAAGCGACCCTGATGGAAGTGAAGCAGGTGGCGGGGATTATCCGCAGCGATGTCGAAGCAGCTTTGTTCAGCAGCGTATCTGCACAGCAACGGAGTAAGCCGCCGGTTATCGCGTGCGGCAACTTTATTACCGCCCGTCCGTTGGGCGTTATCGACGGCGTGGACATGGGCTATACCGGTACCGTCCGCAAAATCGACGCGGAAGAGATCCGTTTGCGCTTAGATGGCGGCGCGGTGGTGCTGATCAGTCCTTTGGGACATTCGTACAGCGGCAAACCTTCAATCTGAGTATGTGCGAAACCGCGCAGGAAGTGGCCATGGCTTTGCAGGCAGAGAAACTGGTTTTCCTGACCGAAGAAGCGGGTATCCGCCGCGCTGACGGCTCGTTGGCCAATACGTTGTCTGTCGGCGAAGTGCAGGAGTTGGTGCGCGACAATCCCGATGTGCCGGTTGATTTGCTCCATGCGGCAGTGTGCGCACTGGAAAACGGCGTATCGCGGGTGCAGATTCTCAACGGCCGCGAAGACGGCAGCCTGTTGCGCGAGCTGTTTACCCGCGAGGGCAGCGGTACGTCTATTGCCCGAGGGCCGTTTGTTTCCATCCGTCAGGCACGCAGCGACGACATTCCGCACATCATCGCCTTAATCCGTCCGCTGGCGGAACAAGGCATCTTGTTACACCGCAGCCGCGAGTATTTGGAAAACCATATTTCCAGTTTTTCCGTATTGGAACACGATCAAAACATTTACGGCTGCGTGGCGCTGAAAACCTTTTCCGAGCCTGATTGCGGCGAATTGGCCTGCCTGGTGGTGTCACCCGAAGCGCGTGACGGCGGCTACGGCGAATTGCTGTTGGAACATCTATTTCAAAAAGCGCGCGCCTTAAATATCAAAACGCTTTTCGCCTTATCCACGCACACGGGCGAATGGTTTGTCGAACGGGGCTTTCAGACGGCCTCGGCCGATGATCTGCCTGCCGAACGCCGGCAGGAATACAATGCCAACGGTCGCAATTCCAAAGTATTTGTTTATGACTTGCAGGCCGTCTGAAAACCTCAATCCTATTATCCGTTTTTAAAAATTACTCAAATCTTATGTTGAAAATCATCTCTGCCAACGTCAACGGCATCCGCTCCGCCTATAAAAAAGGTTTTTATGAATACATCGCCGCTTCCGGTGCCGACATCGTCTGCGTGCAGGAACTGAAAGCTCAAGAAGCCGACCTGTCAGACGATATGAAAAATCCGCACGGTATGCACGGCTACTGGCATTGCGCCGAAAAGCGCGGTTACAGCGGCGTGGCGGTGTACAGCAAACGCAAACCCGACAATGTGCAAATCGGCATGGGCATTGAAGAATTTGACAGGGAAGGCCGTTTTGTCCGTTGCGATTTTGGCAAGTTGTCGGTAATTTCGCTGTATCTACCCAGCGGCAGCAGCGCGGAAGAGCGCCAACAAGTGAAATACCGCTTTTTGGACGCGTTCTATCCCATGCTCGAAGCCATGAAAAACGAAGGACGCGACATCGTCGTCTGCGGCGACTGGAACATTGCCCATCAAAACATCGACTTGAAAAACTGGAAGGGCAATCAGAAAAATTCGGGCTTCTTGCCTGAAGAGCGCGAATGGATAGGCAAAGTCATCCACAAGCTCGGTTGGACGGATATGTGGCGCACACTTTATCCCGATGTGCCGGGCTATACCTGGTGGAGCAACCGCGGACAAGCGTATGCGAAAGATGTCGGGTGGCGCATCGATTATCAGATGGTTACGCCGGAGTTGGCCGCCAAAGCCGTTTCCGCACATGTTTATAAAGACGAAAAATTCTCGGATCACGCCCCTTTAGTTGTGGAGTATGACTATGTTGCCGAATAAGGTTTGGTAAATATGATTGGAATATAAACGGCAAAACCGGCGTAGGCGCGGCGTGGGTCGTGGCGGCATTTGTATTGCCTATGCTGGTGTGGGCAGTGTTTATGCTGGCGCGGATGTCCGGCTGGGTTGCGCCGACCAAGGCCAATCCGACTTGGGCGTTGGTATGGCTGCTGTTTTCCCTGCCTTGCCTGCTGATTGCGGCCAAATGCTTTGCTTGGAAGGGCTGGCGGCTGATTGCCAACATCGTACTTTGTCTGGCGACTTGTGCCATCCTCAGCGTGCCTGCCGCATTGCTGATTGCATTTACACTCAACGACTTGCTCAAATAGGCCGTCTGAAATGCAGAGCTTCGAACTCGAAGAAATGGCACTGTTTCTGATACGCGATGCGGATGAAGCGGAAATGTGGATAGACCGCTGGGCGGTCAGCTATCCGATTGTTCAAACTGCCGAAGCCGATAGTCGGCAAACCATTTCCGAATGGCAACACGCCATTCAGACGGCCTTCGACCATATCGTCAGCAGAAATATTGCCGTCGTGGCTCATGGTACCGGCGTGTCCGCATTTTTAGCATGGCTGTATCAAGCCGACATCATGACGCAAACGCCTGACCAATATTATTTTGGTCTCGCCGCGTCCAGAAGCTTTTCCCGAGGACGAAATCCATACGTTCCAACGTGTCCGCTGCCCTTGCCGTACAGCGCTGGTTATCGCCGAAACAAACGGCACGCCACGCGATTGGGCGCAAGAACAGGCCGACCGTTGGCATGCACGCCTGCTTCAATCGCCACATTCCGGCCAGTTGAACGGCGCACTCGGCGGCTGGCAATGGGGCATGAAGCTGATGCAGGAAATGCTGTTGAGTAAATAGTTTAGAAGTGTCTATCAAGAAGAAAGGCCGTCTGAAACCGATATGTATTTCAGACGGCCTTTGTTTATAAATATCATGTTAAATATAATTAAAAGAAACTATTCTTATTTCTTTTTTGAAGCAATATAATTCGGTTGTTTCGTTAAATTGAGTATAAAAATGCAAATACCATTTCATTTGGCTTTATTACCCACGCTGATTATCGCTTCCTTCCCTGTTGCTGCCGCCGATACGCAGGACAATGGTGAACATTACACCGCTACTTTGCCCACTGTTTCTGTGGTCGGACAGTCCGATACCAGCGTACTCAAAGGCTACATCAACTACGACGAAGCCGCCGTTACCCGCAACGGACAGCTCATCAAAGAAACGCCGCAAACCGTCGATACGCTCAATATCCAGAAAAACAAAAATTACGGCACGAACGATTTGAGTTCTATCCTTGAAGGCAACGCCGGCATCGATGCTGCCTACGATATGCGCGGCGAAAGCATTTTCCTGCGCGGCTTTCAAGCCGACGCATCCGATATTTACCGCGACGGCGTGCGTGAAAGCGGGCAGGTGCGCCGCAGCACCGCCAACATCGAGCGCGTGGAAATCCTGAAAGGTCCGTCCTCCGTCCTTTACGGCCGCACCAACGGCGGCGGCGTCATCAACATGGTCAGCAAATATGCCAACTTCAAACAAAGCCGCAACATCGGTGCGGTTTATGGCTCGTGGGCAAACCGCAGCCTGAATATGGACATTAACGAAGTGCTGAACAAAAACGTCGCCATCCGTCTTACCGGCGAAGTTGGGCGCGCCAATTCGTTCCGCAGCGACATAGACAGCAAAAACGTCATGGTTTCGCCCAGTATTACCGTCAAACTCGACAACGGCTTGAAATGGACAGGCAATACACCTACGACAATGTGGAGCGCACACCCGACCGCAGCCCGACCAAGTTCGTGTACGACCGCTTCGGACTGCCTTACCACATGGGTTTCGCCCACCCGAACGATTTTGTCAAAGACAAGCTGCAAGTTTGGCGTTCCGACCTCGAATACGCCTTCAACGACAAATGGAGCGCCCAATGGCAGCTCGCCCACCGCACGGCGGCGCAGGATTTTGACCATTTCTATGCAGGCAGCGAAAACGGCAGCCGAATCAAACGCAACTACGCTTGGCAGCAGACCGACAACAAAACCCTGTCGTCCAACTTCACGCTCAACGGCGACTACAACATCGGCCGTTTTGAAAACCACCTGACCGTAGGCATGGATTACAGCCGCGAACACCGCACCCCGACATTGGGTTACAGCCGCTCCTTTACCGCCTCCATCAACCCCTACAACCGCGCAAGCTGGCCGGCCTCGGGCAGATTGCAGCCTATTCTGACCCAAAACCGCCACAAAGCCGACTCCTACGGCATCTTCGTGCAAAACATCTTTTCCGCCACGCCCGATTTGAAATTCGTCCTCGGCGGCCGTTACGACAAGTACACCTTCAATTCCGAAAACAAACTCACCGGCAGCAGCCGCCAATACAGCGGCCACTCGTTCAGCCCCAACATCGGCGCAGTGTGGAACGTAACGCCCGCCCACACGCTCTACGCCTCGTATAACAAAGGCTTCGCGCCTTATGGCGGACGCGGCGGCTATTTGAGTATCGACACTTCGTCTGCCGCCGTGTTCAACGCCGACCCCGAGTACACCCGCCAATACGAAACCGGCGTCAAAAGCAGTTGGCTGGACGACCGCCTCAGCACCACATTGTCCGCCTACCAAATTGAACGCTTCAATATTCGCTACCGCCCCGACGCGCAAAATGATCCCTACACTTGGGCAGTCGGCGGTAAACACCGTTCGCGCGGCGTAGAGTTGTCCGCCATCGGACAAATCATCCCCAAAAAGCTCTACCTGCGCGGATCATTGGGCGTGATGCAGGCGAAAGTGGTTGAAGACAAGGAAAATCCTGACCGAGTGGGCATCCATTTGGACAACACCAGTAACGTTACCGGCAACCTGTTTTTCCGTTATACCCCGACTGAAAACTTCTACGGCGAAATCGGCGTAACCGGTACAGGCAAACGTTACGGCTACGACTCAAGAAATAAAGAAGTGACCACGCTTCCAGGCTTTGCCCGAGTTGATGCCATGCTCGGCTGGAACCATAAAAATGTTAACGTTACCTTTGCCGCAGCCAATTTGCTCAATCAAAAATACTGGCGTTCGGACTCTATGCCGGGTAATCCGCGCGGCTATACTGCTCGGGTAAATTACCGCTTCTGATGAAATCAGGCAAAGGCCGTCTGAAAATAAGGCTAATTATCTAAGCCATATTTCTTCAGACGGCCTTTATAAAGGCTGAAATAAAACTAAACACATTTTTTCACTCAAATTGAACACGCCTTCAATAAATGCCATAAAATCCGCCCATTGATTTAAATGTAAAGAGATACCTATGAAACTGAAAACCTTAGCTTTGACTTCATTGACCCTGTTGGCATTGGCCGCTTGCGGCAAACAGGCTGAAACCAGCGTTCCGGCAGACAGCGCCCAAAGCAGCGCATCCGCTCCGGCAGCACCAGCCCCATTGACCGAAGGCGTGAACTACACTGTATTGTCTACGCCTATTCCGCAACAACAGGCCGGCAAAGTTGAAGTATTGGAATTCTTCGGCTACTTCTGCCCGCATTGCGCCCATTTGGAGCCGGTTTTGAGCGAACACACCAAAACGTTTAAAGACGATACCTACCTGCGTCGCGAGCATGTCGTGTGGGGTGACGAAATGAAACCTTTGGCACGTTTGGCCGCCGCAGTGGAAATGGCCGGCGAATCAGATAAAGCCAACAGCCATATTTTCGATGCGATGGTTAACCAAAAAATCAACTTGGCCGATACCGATACACTGAAAAAATGGTTGTCCGAGCAAACAGCGTTTGACGGCAAAAAAGTATTGGCTGCATTTGAAGCGCCCGAAAGCCAAGCACGTGCGGCTCAAATGGAAGAGTTGACCAATAAATTCCAAATCAGCGGTACACCAACCGTTATCGTCGGCGGCAAATACCAAGTCGAATTTAAAGACTGGCAGTCCGGCATGACCACGATTGACCAGTTAGTGGACAAAGTACGCGAAGAGCAGAAAAAGCCGCAATAAGTTGAGGATTGAATAAGCAAGGATTTCGCGCTCCTTCCACTTCGTTTTCCTTTACTATGCTGAAAGATCCAAACAATGTGTGATTACTGTTCTGACCTGCGACCTACCGTTCGTATCAGGGTTCCGAAAAAATTATCGCAAATGTTACTGCGAGCCTCTGATCGTTTAGCAGACGGCACGCTCATCGACATTACCCCAGCCTACGCCAAAGTTTATGGTCCCAGCCTTGATTTTGCTAAAACCATTGCCAATAGCGGTTACATTACCCATACTGATTCTCAGGGTAATCGTGACATATATGGTTGGAACGATTTCGTGGTACATTATTTTTCAATGTACGCACTGCAATGCCGTTTTCAGGCTTGGTGCCGAAACCTACCATGGTAGTGGTGGCCAATGGGAAATGTTGGAAGAGGCATCGGTACGCTATGAAAATCCTTAAAAGGAATAGATTTCATAGTTATATGTGAATAGTAATTCTTGCTAGAGTAAAAATAAAAACGCCGTCTGAAACTTTTCAGACGGCGTTTTCTGTCAAATTAGCTTACAAACCTGGGAACATGCCTTTCATTCCCTTCATGCCTTTGGCCAAACGCATCAGTTTGCCCAAACCGTTGCCACTGAACATCTTCATCATTTGTTGCATTTGTTCAAACTGTTTGAGCAATTTATTCACTTCCTGCACGGTCGTACCCGCGCCCATTGCAATACGGCGTTTGCGGCTGGCTTTGAGCAGGGCAGGGTTGGCGCGTTCTTTTGGAGTCATCGAGTTGATGATGGCTTCTACTTTGCCCATCGCTTTTTCAGCCGTTCCTTCGGGGATTTGTTTCGATATTTGACCCAGTTCGCCCGGCATTTTCGACATTAGATTTTCCAAGCCGCCCATATTGCGCATTTGCTGGATTTGCTCTTTAAAGTCGTTGAGGTCGAAGCCTTTGCCTTTTTGCAGCTTTTTCGCCATTTTGGCGGCGGCTTCTTCATCAATACCTTTTTGAACGTCTTCAATCAGGGTCAATACGTCGCCCATGCCGAGAATACGGCTGGCAAGACGGTCGGGGTGGAAAGGTTCGAGGCCGTTGATTTTCTCGCCGACGCCGATAAATTTAATCGGTTTGCCGGTCACATGGCGTACGGACAATGCCGCACCGCCGCGCGAGTCGCCGTCCATCTTGGTCAATACGACACCGGTCAGCGGCAGGGCTTCATTAAATGCCTGAGCAGTGTTCACCGCATCCTGACCCAACATGGCATCAATAACGAACAAGGTTTCAACCGGATTGACCGCCGCATGAAGCGCTTTGATTTCGTTCATCATCTCTTCATCGATTGCCAAACGGCCTGCGGTATCGACCATCAATACATCGTAAAAATGTTTTTTGGCGTAATCGACGGCGGCAGTTGCAATCTCAACCGGTTTTTGGTTGGTATCGGATGGGAAAAAGTCTACGCCAACCTGTTCGGCCAACAGGCGCAGCTGTTCAATCGCGGCAGGGCGGTAAACGTCGGCAGATACCACCAAGACTTTTTTCTTCTGGTCGTTTTTCAGCAGGCGGGCGAGTTTGCCGACAGTTGTTGTCTTACCGGCACCCTGCAAACCGGCCATCAAAACGATGGCAGGCGGTGAAACCGATAAATCCAGCGTTTTGTTTTCCTTGCCCATCAATTCAACTAAGGCTTGGTTGACCACACCAATAAAGGCTTGGTCAGGCGTCAGGCTGCCGACGACTTCTTGGCCAAGGGCCTGTTCTTTGACTGTGTTGACGAATTCTTTAACGACGGGCAATGCAACGTCGGCTTCCAGCAGGGCAAGACGAACCTCGCGCAAGGCTTCTTTAATATTGTCTTCGGTCAGCGTTGATTGGCCGCGAATATTTTTAAGTACCTTGCTGAAGCGGTTGGTCAGGTTGTCTAACATACTTATCCTTGATAATGAGAATAGCTGCCCAATACAGGGCATTCTTTGTTAAAATAAAATTCGGATTATTTTACACGATAGTCCGAAGTTATGCTTCAAGAACACAAACACGCACACCAAAGCCGTCTGAAACCCTGTCGGCTGTCCGTCGAGTGTTCACATGTCTATTGAGAAAGATATTTATGCCGATTGTCTTAATCTGCCTTATGCTGGTGTATGCCGGATTAGGTGCATTTTCCTGGTTGCAACATAAAAAGCACAATAATAAGTCTTACCCGCTGAAAACCGAACTGCTGATTTTGAGTGGCGCATTATTGGTACATGGCGCAGCATTGATGTTCCCAGTATTGCAGGATAGGGTATTGATTACCGGTTTTGGTTATTCACTCAGTCTGATAGTCTGGCTGATGTTGATGATGTATTGCCTGGGCAGCTTCTTTTATTGTCTGCGCGGGGTACAGCTCTTATTGTATCCCTGTGCCGCATTGACTTTATTGTTGGGTTTCCTTTTTCCGGGAGATTTTTCAGGCCGTCAAATCGTAGACTTATTGCCGCTGTCGCACATCGCATCATCATTGCTCGCATACGGATTGTTTGGCATCGTTACCTTATTTGCCATCCTGATCCTTTTGCTCGACCGCAATCTGCACAAACGCCGCTTTTCCGCATTGGTCAGCTTCTTACCGCCATTATTGAGTTTGGAAAAACTTATGTTCCAAGGTATGTGGGCAGGCTTCGTTTTATTGACCTATTCCGTAATCAGCGGTACGTTTTTTGCAGAAACTGTTTTCGGCAAGCCGATGACCTTCACGCATAAAACCATCTTCAGTATTATGTCGTGGCTGATTTATGGTGCATTATTGTTGAAACACAGTATGACCGCATGGCGCGGCAAAAAAGCTGCCGTTTGGACTATTGTTGGATTTGTCAGTCTGATTTTTGCCTATGTAGGCAGCAAATTCGTCCTAGAAATTGTCCTTCAACGTATTGGATAAATAGAAACCATAAAAAAGGCCGTCTGAAAGAGCATTTCAGACGGCCTTTAGTTTGTATTTTTTTTGTATGTATGGATAGTGTAGAAAGGTTGCTGGAGTTTTTTATAAAATAAAAACCCTGTTAAAACAGGGCGGTGGTTAAATTTCTGAAAATAATCTTGCGAAAGGTGTTGACTGGTTTTATTGGGAGGCGTATAGTTCGGTTCTTCGCTGCTGACGCGGTGAAGAAAACGAAGCAGACAGTATAACACAGTTAGTTGAAATTTTCGATAATTTTAGTTGACATTTGCTAAATATACTGTATAATTCGATTCGCTCTTTAAAAAACAGATTACCGATAAGTGTGAGTGCATTAGGCCTCACACTGTTTGAAAGACAGACAAGATGATGTTTTAGACATTATCCTGTCGGTTTCTTTGAAGCAGACCAGAAGTTATAAGTTAGAGATTGAACATAAGAGTTTGATCCTGGCTCAGATTGAACGCTGGCGGCATGCTTTACACATGCAAGTCGAACGGCAGCACAGAGAAGCTTGCTTCTTGGGTGGCGAGTGGCGAACGGGTGAGTAATATATCGGAACGTACCGAGTAATGGGGGATAACTAATCGAAAGATTAGCTAATACCGCATATTCTCTGAGGAGGAAAGCAGGGGACCTTCGGGCCTTGCGTTATTCGAGCGGCCGATATCTGATTAGCTAGTTGGTGGGGTAAAGGCTTACCAAGGCGACGATCAGTAGCGGGTCTGAGAGGATGATCCGCCACACTGGGACTGAGACACGGCCCAGACTCCTACGGGAGGCAGCAGTGGGGAATTTTGGACAATGGGCGCAAGCCTGATCCAGCCATGCCGCGTGTCTGAAGAAGGCCTTCGGGTTGTAAAGGACTTTTGTCAGGGAAGAAAAGGATAGGGTTAATACCCCTGTCTGATGACGGTACCTGAAGAATAAGCACCGGCTAACTACGTGCCAGCAGCCGCGGTAATACGTAGGGTGCGAGCGTTAATCGGAATTACTGGGCGTAAAGCGAGCGCAGACGGTTACTTAAGCAGGATGTGAAATCCCGGGCTCAACCTGGGAACTGCGTTCTGAACTGGGTGACTAGAGTGTGTCAGAGGGAGGTAGAATTCCACGTGTAGCAGTGAAATGCGTAGAGATGTGGAGGAATACCGATGGCGAAGGCAGCCTCCTGGGATAACACTGACGTTCATGCTCGAAAGCGTGGGTAGCAAACAGGATTAGATACCCTGGTAGTCCACGCCCTAAACGATGTCAATTAGCTGTTGGGCAACTTGATTGCTTAGTAGCGTAGCTAACGCGTGAAATTGACCGCCTGGGGAGTACGGTCGCAAGATTAAAACTCAAAGGAATTGACGGGGACCCGCACAAGCGGTGGATGATGTGGATTAATTCGATGCAACGCGAAGAACCTTACCTGGTCTTGACATGTACGGAATCCTCCAGAGACGGAGGAGTGCCTTCGGGAGCCGTAACACAGGTGCTGCATGGCTGTCGTCAGCTCGTGTCGTGAGATGTTGGGTTAAGTCCCGCAACGAGCGCAACCCTTGTCATTAGTTGCCATCATTTAGTTGGGCACTCTAATGAGACTGCCGGTGACAAGCCGGAGGAAGGTGGGGATGACGTCAAGTCCTCATGGCCCTTATGACCAGGGCTTCACACGTCATACAATGGTCGGTACAGAGGGTAGCCAAGCCGCGAGGTGGAGCCAATCTCACAAAAACCGATCGTAGTCCGGATTGCACTCTGCAACTCGAGTGCATGAAGTCGGAATCGCTAGTAATCGCAGGTCAGCATACTGCGGTGAATACGTTCCCGGGTCTTGTACACACCGCCCGTCACACCATGGGAGTGGGGGATACCAGAAGTAGGTAGGGTAACCGCAAGGAGCCCGCTTACCACGGTATGCTTCATGACTGGGGTGAAGTCGTAACAAAGGTAGCCGTAGGGGAACCTGCGGCTGGATCACCTCCTTTCTAGAGAAAGAAGAGGTCTGGTGCATTCACACTTATCGGTAAACTGTAAAAAGATGCGGAAGAGAAAAAGCTTGAGTGAAGACAAGATTCGCTTAAGAAGAGAATCCGGGTTTGTAGCTCAGCTGGTTAGAGCACACGCTTGATAAGCGTGGGGTCGGAGGTTCAAGTCCTCCCAGACCCACCAAGAACGGGGGCATAGCTCAGTTGGTAGAGCACCTGCTTTGCAAGCAGGGGGTCATCGGTTCGATCCCGTTTGCCTCCACTAGGACTTTACAAATCAAAGGAAGCCTGCTATACTTAGCAGCTTATTTTGATTTGCGAAGTGAAATATCGACGCATCGATCTTTAACAAATTGGAAAGCCGAAATCAACAAACAAAGACAATGAGTTTGTTTTGATTTTTTATTCTTTGCAAAGAATAAAAAATCTCTCGCAAGAGAAAAGAAAACAAACACAGTATTTGGGTGATGATTGTATCGACTTAATCCTGAAACACAAAAGGCAGGATTAAGACACAACAAAAGCAGTAAGCTTTTATCAAAGTAGGAATTTCAAGTTTGCTTCCCTAGTCAACGGGTAGGGCAAACGAAGTCAAAGAGGTTCTTGAAATGATAGAGTCAAGTGAATAAGTGCATCAGGTGGATGCCTTGGCGATGATAGGCGACGAAGGACGTGTAAGCCTGCGAAAAGCGCGGGGGAGCTGGCAATAAAGCTATGATCCCGCGATGTCCGAATGGGGAAACCCACCTCTTAGGAGGTATCCTTATCTGAATACATAGGATAAGCGAAGCGAACCCGGAGAACTGAACCATCTAAGTACCCGGAGGAAAAGAAATCAACCGAGATTCCGCAAGTAGTGGCGAGCGAACGCGGAGGAGCCTGTACGTGATAACTGTCGAGATAGAAGAACAAGCTGGGAAGCTTGACCATAGTGGGTGATAGTCCCGTATTCGAAATCTCAATAGTGGTACTAAGCGTACGAAAAGTAGGGCGGGACACGTGAAATCCTGTCTGAATATGGGGGGACCATCCTCCAAGGCTAAATACTCATCATCGACCGATAGTGAACCAGTACCGTGAGGGAAAGGCGAAAAGAACCCCGGGAGGGGAGTGAAATAGAACCTGAAACCTGATGCATACAAACAGTGGGAGCACCCTTGTGGTGTGACTGCGTACCTTTTGTATAATGGGTCAACGACTTACATTCAGTAGCGAGCTTAACCGAATAGGGGAGGCGTAGGGAAACCGAGTCTTAATAGGGCGAACAGTTGCTGGGTGTAGACCCGAAACCGAGTGATCTATCCATGGCCAGGTTGAAGGTGCCGTAACAGGTACTGGAGGACCGAACCCACGCATGTTGCAAAAATGCGGGGATGAGCTGTGGATAGGGGTGAAAGGCTAAACAAACTCGGAGATAGCTGGTTCTCCCCGAAAACTATTTAGGTAGTGCCTCGAGCAAGACACTGATGGGGGTAAAGCACTGTTATGGCTAGGGGGTTATTGCAACTTACCAACCCATGGCAAACTAAGAATACCATCAAGTGGTTCCTCGGGGAGACAGACAGCGGGTGCTAACGTCCGTTGTCAAGAGGGAAACAACCCAGACCGCCAGCTAAGGTCCCAAATGATAGATTAAGTGGTAAACGAAGTGGGAAGGCCCAGACAGCCAGGATGTTGGCTTAGAAGCAGCCATCATTTAAAGAAAGCGTAATAGCTCACTGGTCGAGTCGTCCTGCGCGGAAGATGTAACGGGGCTCAAATCTATAACCGAAGCTGCGGATGCCAGTTTACTGGCATGGTAGGGGAGCGTTCTGTAGGCCGATGAAGGTGCATTGTAAAGTGTGCTGGAGGTATCAGAAGTGCGAATGTTGACATGAGTAGCGATAAAGCGGGTGAAAAGCCCGCTCGCCGAAAGCCCAAGGTTTCCTACGCAACGTTCATCGGCGTAGGGGTGAGTCGGCCCCCTAAGGCGAGGCAGAAATGCGTAGTCGATGGGAAACAGGTTAATATTCCTGTACTTGATTCAAATGCGATGTGGGGACGGAGAAGGTTAGGTTAGCAAGCTGTTGGAATAGCTTGTTTAAGCCGGTAGGTGGAAGACTTAGGCAAATCCGGGTCTTCTTAACACCGAGAAGTGATGACGAGTGTCTACGGACATGAAGTAACCGATACCACGCTTCCAGGAAAAAGCCACTAAGCTTCAGTTTGAATCGAACCGTACCGCAAACCGACACAGGTGGGCAGGATGAGAATTCTAAGGCGCTTGAGAGAACTCAGGAGAAGGAACTCGGCAAATTGATACCGTAACTTCGGGAGAAGGTATGCCCTCTAAGGTTAAGGACTTGCTCCGTAAGCCCTGGAGGGTCGCAGAGAATAGGTGGCTGCGACTGTTTATTAAAAACACAGCACTCTGCTAACACGAAAGTGGACGTATAGGGTGTGACGCCTGCCCGGTGCTGGAAGGTTAATTGAAGATGTGCAAGCATCGGATCGAAGCCCCAGTAAACGGCGGCCGTAACTATAACGGTCCTAAGGTAGCGAAATTCCTTGTCGGGTAAGTTCCGACCCGCACGAATGGCGTAACGATGGCCACACTGTCTCCTCCTGAGACTCAGCGAAGTTGAAGTGGTTGTGAAGATGCAATCTACCCGCTGCTAGACGGAAAGACCCCGTGAACCTTTACTGTAGCTTTGCATTGGACTTTGAAGTCACTTGTGTAGGATAGGGTGGGAGGCTTTGAAGCAGAGACGCCAGTCTCTGTGGAGCCGTCCTGAAATACCACCCTGGTGTCTTTGAGGTTCTAACCCAGACCCGTAATCCGGGTCGGGGACCGTGCATGGTAGGCAGTTTGACTGGGGCGGTCTCCTCCCAAAAGAGTAACGGAGGAGTTCGAAGGTTACCTAGGTCCGGTCGGAAATCGGACTGATAGTGCAATGGCAAAAGGTAGCTTAACTGCGAGACCGACAAGTCGAGCAGGTGCGAAAAGCAGGACATAGTGATCCGGTGGTTCTGTATGGAAGGGCCATCGCTCAACGGATAAAAGGTACTCCGGGGATAACAGGCTGATTCCGCCCAAGAGTTCATATCGACGGCGGAGTTTGGCACCTCGATGTCGGCTCATCACATCCTGGGGCTGTAGTCGGTCCCAAGGGTATGGCTGTTCGCCATTTAAAGTGGTACGTGAGCTGGGTTTAAAACGTCGTGAGACAGTTTGGTCCCTATCTGCAGTGGGCGTTGGAAGTTTGACTGGGGGCTGCTCCTAGTACGAGAGGACCGGAGTGGACGAACCTCTGGTGTACCGGTTGTAACGCCAGTTGCATAGCCGGGTAGCTAAGTTCGGAAGAGATAAGCGCTGAAAGCATCTAAGCGCGAAACTCGCCTGAAGATGAGACTTCCCTTGTGGTTTAACCACACTAAAGAGTCGTTCGAGACCAGGACGTTGATAGGTGGGGTGTGGAAGCGCGGTAACGCGTGAAGCTAACCCATACTAATTGCTCGTGAGGCTTGACTCTATCATTTGAAGAACTTCAAAAGATAAAAGCTTACTGACTGATTCAGTCATCACCGAATAATTGATTAAGGCTTTACCGATTTGTAACAGTTTAAGTTTGGCGGCCATAGCGAGTTGGTCCCACGCCTTCCCATCCCGAACAGGACCGTGAAACGACTCAGCGCCGATGATAGTGTGGTTCTTCCATGTGAAAGTAGGTCACCGCCAAACACCCATTCCAAAGCCCCCGACTGATGTCGGGGGCTTTTTACATGTCTGTCGTTTCTGTCGGTTTGGTAATAGGTAACAGGTATTGTATGATTACCCTGTTGTTATTCTTGAACAAAAGTACCGAAAGTTACGGTTAGCTGTTTGAAATATTTGAAATCAAACGATATTTGCGTTAATATGTCGTAAGCATTTATGTAGGTATAGGCTGTTGCCCTATCTGCGTATGTGACAGTGTTTACAGAGTGGGATAAAACCATTCGGTAGACTTCCTGACTGATTCAATCAAATATGTTATGGGAAAAAATCTGATGAAGAAATTTTTATTTGGTGCGTTTGCCGCCGTCTGTGCGGCGTTCTCTTTGGCCGCTGTGAACATCAACATCGCGTCTTCTGCCGAACTGGAGACCTTGCCGGGTATCGGCCCGGCTAAGGCGAAATCGATTGTGGAATACCGTCAGAAGAACGGTGCGTTCAAATCGGTGGAGGAGCTGAAAAACGTGAAGGGCATCGGTGATGCGGTGCTGAACAAGTTGAAGGCGGAGGCAACGGTTTCTTCTGCCGCGCCTAAGGCCGCACAGCCTGCCGTGAAAAAATAACCTGACGGTTAACTGCCGTATACGCCGCCCCGAGGCCGAACCGTTTGCCGGTTCGGGCTGACGGGCGGCTTTGTATGGGGGCATTGGGTAAAGGGATAAACGGATAGCCTCTTGTTGGATGGGGATAAAAAGATAAAGGGAATAAAGATATGTACTCAAAGGTATTTAATGGAAAACGGAATGGGGCAACTGTACAGAGGGGCTACTCCTTGATACAGCTGTTGGTGGTGATGCTGTTGGTTTCGATATTGACAACGGCGGCATTTACGGCCTATCGGGAATCGGTTCGTTCGGCCAACCTGCGTGCGGCGCATGTTGCTTTGTTGGAGAATGCGCGCTTTATGGAGCAGTTCTACACGAAAAAGGGCAGCTTAAGCTGACGTCGACGAAGTGGCCGGAGTTGCCGGTCAAGGAGGCGGGCGGTTTCTGTATTAGGATGAGCGGCCAGGCTAAGGGGATCTTGGAGGGGAAGTTTACTTTGAAGGCGGTGGCGTTGGACAGGAAGGCGGAACCGAGGGTATTGCGCTTGAATGAGTCGCTGACGGCGGTGGTGTGCGGGAAGATGAAGGGGAAGGGAAGCTGTACGGACGGAGAGGAGATATTTAGGGGCAATGATGCGGAGTGTCGGCCTTTTACGGGGTAGAAACCTGATCTAAAGGGAGGATGCGGATAAAGAAAAAGGACGTGGGGGACACGTCCTTTAGGGAGAGAGTAGTTTTAACACAAACAACCTTAGTTAGCTAAGGAAGGAGATGAAATATTTAGTCTTGTCAGATTGGCACACTATCAATTTTCAGACGGCCCTTTGTTATAATCTTCCCTTTACCTGAACATAAAACAGGCCGTCTTATGGAAGTCATCCAATACCCCAATTCCCCCTTCAAACTCCACCAACCCTTCCCGCCCGCCGGCGACCAGCCCACTGCCATTGCCGGCCTGCTCGAAGGGCTTTCAGACGGCCTTGCTCATCAAACCCTGCTCGGCGTAACTGGTTCGGGCAAAACTTACACCATGGCAAACGTCATTGCACAAAGCGGCCGCCCCGCCATCATTATGGCGCACAACAAAACCCTTGCCGCCCAACTCTACGCCGAAATGCGCGAATTTTTCCCCGAAAACGCGGTGGAATATTTCGTCTCCTACTACGACTATTACCAGCCTGAAGCCTATGTGCCCAGCCGCGATTTGTTCATCGAAAAAGACAGTGCGATCAACGAACACATCGAGCAGATGCGCCTTTCCGCCACCAAAAACCTGATGACGCGCGACGACGTGATTATCGTCGCCACCGTGTCCGCCATTTACGGTATCGGCGACCCGACCGAGTATCAACAAATGGTGTTGTCCGTCAAAGAAGGCGACACCATCGAGCAGCGCGACATCATCGCCACGCTCGTTTCCATGCAGTACGAACGCGGTGATTTGGATTTCAAACGCGGCAGCTTCCGCGTGCGCGGCGACGTGATTGACGTGTACCCTGCCGAAAGCTCCGAAAACGCCTTACGCATCAGCCTGTTTGACGACGAAATCGACCGCCTCGATATGTTCGACCCGCTTTCAGGCAGCCTGCACCAGCGCGTCGGCCGCTACACCGTCTTCCCGTCCAGCCACTACGTTACCCCGCGCGACACCGTGTTGCGCGCCTGCGAGTCCATCAAAGAAGAATTGCGCGAACGCATCGAATTTTTCGCCCGCGAACAACGCCCCGTCGAGCAACAACGCATCGAACAGCGCACCCGCTTCGACCTCGAAATGCTCTACGAAATGGGCTTCTGCAAAGGCATCGAAAACTACTCCCGCCACTTCTCCGGCAAAAAAGAAGGCGAACCGCCGCCCACTCTGATGGACTACCTGCCCGACAACGCCATCATGTTCATCGACGAAAGCCACGTTACCGTTACCCAAATCGGCGGCATGTACAAAGGCGACGCATCGCGCAAGCAAAACCTCGTCGATTACGGCTTCCGCCTGCCTTCCGCCCGCGACAACCGCCCGCTCAAATTCCACGAATTTGAAAAAGTCATGCCGCAAACCGTCTTCGTTTCCGCCACTCCTGCCAAATACGAAGAAGAACACGCCGGACAAGTGGTCGAACAAGTCGTCCGCCCCACAGGGCTGGTCGACCCCCAAATCATCATCCGCCCCATCGCCACCCAAGTCGACGACTTAATGAGCGAAATCAACGACCGCATCCAAAAAGGCGAACGCGTGCTCGTTACCACCCTCACCAAACGCATGGCAGAGCAACTCACCGACTATTACAGCGAACTCGGCATCAAAGTACGCTACCTGCACAGCGACATCGACACCGTCGAGCGCGTTGAAATCATTAGAGATTTGCGGCTCGGCCTATTTGACGTACTGGTCGGTATCAACCTCTTGCGCGAAGGCCTCGACATCCCCGAAGTCTCCCTCGTCGCCATCCTCGACGCCGACAAAGAAGGCTTCCTGCGCTCCCACCGCAGCCTGATTCAAACCATAGGCCGCGCCGCGCGCAACGTGAACGGCGTCGCCATCCTGTACGCCGACAAAATCACCGACTCCATGAAAGCCGCCATCGACGAAACCGAACGCCGCCGCGAAAAACAGATTAAATTCAACGAAGAACACGGCATCGTGCCGCAGCAGATTAAGAAACAGGTCAAAGACATCATCGACGGCGTGTACCACGAAGAAGACAGCGGCAAAGGTCGTCTGAAAGGCAAAAACAAGGTCAAAGTCGGCGAAATTCACAACGAGGAAGACGCAATTAAAGAAATCGCCAAACTGGAAAAGGCCATGCAACAGGCGGCTAGGGATTTGCAGTTTGAAGAGGCGGCTGTAATTCGTGATAGAATACGCACCATTAAAGAGAATCTGCTTTTTGGGGCTGAGTAATAATTCAAATTTTTTTATTTTTTTTATAGCTAACATTCATAATAATAGATATAGTTTTAGGGCAGGCTTCACTCACCATTTCAAAACATATTAGGAATAGATGATTTGAAGCCATTCTACCCATGTATCGATTCTTTTTGTATGGACTATACTTAAAAAAATTTGAGAATTTTTTTAACTCATTTAAAAAAGATCACGTTATGACTTATGTACCTTATGAAAAAAAGATGCATTGAATTAAGCTCTGGAAATTGTTTTATTTATCCATTCTGCAACAGAGAGCGAAAAAGTTCAATGTTGGAGCTCATCCTTGATAATAATGCTCTTGTTAATGCTAAAGAATGGTTAAATGATATTAAAGAAAATGAGAATTCTAATAAAAATACTATTATCAAAAATCTGATCAATTGTGTATTGTTCCATCACTTTATCTAGCATTTGTAGAGCAGTATTTATCAAATAGCAATTACTCTACTGATATCATCCAACGAACAGATAATTTCATAGAGCCTTTTGTAAACCTTTGGGATTCCCTTTTGGAGATGATTTTTTTCTTCAAATATTGAAAGGTTATTAATTCAGAATGAAAAGCAGAATAAAAACAGATTGGATAATGTCTTATTTGTATATAATATTATTATTTAGGATTACTTTCGCAAAAAAAGGAGAAAAATAAACCCTTTGAGTTATTAAAAAGAATTAAAAAAATAAAAAATGTACCCTGTTTTTTTCAAGCATTATTATGTTGTGTTGCTTAGCTGAATTTTTAAATAAAAAAATAAAAAAATATTAAAATGATCAATGATGATAGACCTGCCTATTCCTATTTATCTAGCTTTATTAACACTCATACTGCTCAAAAAAAGGAGAAATTGGATTAGAAGAAAAAGTATTTTTCGTAATAGAGCAGGTGATTTATCATTTTGGTTATCTGTTCCTAAATTACTGCAAAATGATTATCACCCCATGGGTGAGTTAATGGTAGTAACTAAAGATAAAGCTCTAAAAAAATTAATTTTTAGGTGTTTCCCTTTTTGTGTTAGAAGATGATAAAAAAATGAGGGTAACTTTTTGATACAAATAGTTTTGCCGAACAGTATTCAAAAAGAAATTTTATCTTTAATTAAAGAGGCTATATGGGAATTTTCCCCTCCTAATTCTGATGAAGAAAAAAATAACTCGTTTAAGTAATTTAAAAAAATCATGTTTTAGATGGATTGGATGATAATGTAAAGAAAGAAGTAGAAAAAGTGTGGGATGAATGGTTGATAAATGGATTTGGACTAAACTATAAACCATAAAATTTGCCGCCAATGACTCACGCTATACTAGCAAGCGTAGCAACTGTATTTTTTACCCCGTCGGGCAAAAATACAGTTGCTATGCCAAGTAAGCCGTAGCCTGTATCCCTACCAACCGCGTGCGTGGCTGCGCCACACCCCCTACCTGCGGGCGGCACAAACTTTAAAATCGAGGTGTAGGGTGTGTGCGGTACGCACGCACGCGTTTTTTGCCGTTCAAACCATTGGTTCAAACTTTCAGACGACCTCAAACATCATCTGAAAACCTCTTAGCGCAAAGGCCGTCTGAAATCTATTTTTCAGACGGCCTTATTGTTTATTCACTCAAAACCTAGCAGTCAAACTCTGCAATCACCGGCGCATGGTCGCTGGGGCGTTCTTGGGCGCGGGTTTCTAGGTCGACGGTGACGTCGGTAAGGGTAGAGGCGAGTTCGGGGCTGGTGAGGATGTGGTCGATGCGCAGGCCGAGTTTGCGTTGGAACATGGCGCCGCGGTAGTCGAACCATGTGTAGAACGCGCCTTCGGGGTGGATTTTGCGCAGGCTGTCGGTCAGGCCGAGGTCGAGCAGGTTTTTAAACCATTGTCTTTCGATGGAGGAGCAATGGATTTTTTCGTGCCATTTTTCGGGGTCGTAGCAGTCGGTATCGGCCGGAGCGATGTTGAAGTCGCCGAGCAGGACGAGTTTGGGGTGGGCGGCCATTTCGGCGCGGACGAACTCGGTCAATGCGGCAAACCATTGTTCTTTGTATTGGAATTTTGGGCTGTCCAGTGCTTCGCCGTTGACGCAATAGACGTTGATGACGCGCACGCCGTTGATGGTGGCGGCGATGACGCGGCGTTGCGGGTCGTCGGGGAGGGCTGGCAGGCCGCAATGTACGTCTTGCGGTTCGTGGCGGCTGATGATGGCGACGCCGTTATAGGTTTTTTGGCCGCTCCAGACGCAGTGCCAGCCCATCATTTGCAGGGCGGCGGCCGGGAATTTGTCTTGGTCGAGTTTGAGTTCTTGTAAGGCGAGGATGTCGGCTTGGTGGTCGGCCAGCCAGTTTTGTACTTGGGGCAGGCGGACGTTGAGGGAATTGACGTTCCAAGTGGCGATTTTCATGATGTTTCCGTGTGTGCTGTTGGGTGGGAAGGCGGCGGATTGTGCCTGTGGGCATGGGCGGTATTGTATAGCGGATTGGTTTATTTTTCGACATGGGCTGAAAGGGGCAGGCCGTCTGAAAGCTGATGTTTCAGACGGCCTTGTTGTTGTGATGTGGAATAATTTGTTTATTCGGCTAGGTCTTTGAGTGTGCGCAAGGTATTGAGGATGGTGGCGGCTTCTTCGGAGATGAGGCGGTATTCGATGATGCGGTGGTAACGCGTGAAATCGATGATGCGGTGGTAACGCGTGAAATCGATGATGCCTTCGGTGCGCAGGCGTGCGAGGTGGTTGGCGATGCCGGTCGGGGAGGAATCGAGCGCCTGTGCCAGTTCGGTAATGCTGCGGTCGCCGTCCAGCAGCAGGAAAAGGATGGCCATGCGTTCGGGGTTGGCAATCAGTTTGAGAATGGTAGACAGACGTTTGATTTCCATGTTTTTGTTCCTTTTGTTATATGAACGCTTGATGTTGGTTAAATTGGGATGATTGTAGTTCTTATTACGATTATTCTTATAATTCAAAATCTTAAGTTGGAAGTGTACACGGTTTTGTAAATTTTGAGAGTATTGTGTTGCAATTTTTTTGTTAATTTTTGATATTTTGTTTCGGTTGCAAAACTGGATTGAAAAGAGACGAAAAGGCCGTCTGAAATGTTCCGTTGCAGATGATTTTTGCTGACGGATTTTTTTCAGACGGCCTTTGATTTGGCTTTAAGTTGTTTTTTCTTTTGCGGTTATTTGGTTTGGATGAATTAATTGGTTTTAAACGAATAATGGGGTTCTATACCAAAGGCTACACGTCAAGGACTTGTCAGACGCTTGGGCGTGTTGTCGAAATGCGACTACTTTTTCTTCCAGCCTGCGGTCATGGCGAAGGTAATGGGATCGTAGTATTTCGGCAGCTTGGACGGAATGCCCACATCGTTACGGTACACGACGCGGTAGCGGTCGGCGAACCAGTTTGGAACGATGGTGTATTGGTGGCGGATCAGTCGGTCGAGCGCGCGCGAGGTAGTTTGCAGCTCTTGGCGGTTGGTAAAGCTGTTGAAATGGGTCAGCAGTTTTTTTCGACCGCGGGATGACAGACGCCAGATAGGTTGCGGCTGCCTTCGGTTTTGGCGGCGGCGCAGCTGAAGTAGTCGTATTGCTCGTTGCCGGGGCTTTCGCTGTTGCCGTAGTAGCCGGTGGTTACGTCAAAATCGAAGTCGTTCATGCGTTTTTGGTACACGGCGGAATCGGCGGTGCGTACGTTCATGGTAATGCCGATTTTGGCGAGGTCGCGCTGCCATTTGGCGGTAATGCGTTCGTAGTTTTTTTGCTGGGGGCGAGGAATTCAAAGGTCAGCGGTTTGCCTTGTTTGTCCACTGCTTTGCCGTTTTTGTATTGATAGCCGCCTTTTTCAAGCAGGGCGCGTGCTTTGAGCAGGTTCGGGCGCACGCCCAGTTTGGGGTCGGTAACCGGCGGCATAGGGACGTCTTGATCCAATACGCCCTCGGGCAGCTTGGTGCCCAATGATTTGAGCAATGCGGTTTCTGCACGGTCGGGTTTGCCGGTTGCGGCCATGGTGCTGTTGGTGAAGAAGCTGTCGGTGCGGCGGTATGCGCCGTAGAAGATGCGGCTGTTGACGCTTTCGTAGTCGAAGCTTTCAATCAAGGCGCGGCGGACGTAAATATTGTCCAAGGGCTTGTGGCGCATATTGATGACGAAGCCTTGCATGCCGGCGGTGCTGTTTTGCAGCCATTCGTGTTTGGACAGGTTGCGTTTTTTTGAGGACTTCGTCGGAGTAGGCGCGCGCCCAGTTGCGGGCGACGTTTTTCTTGTACGAAGTCATATTGGCCGCCTTTAACCCTTCGATGCGAACAACTTCGTCTTTGACATATTTGATGCGGATGTGGTCGTAGTTGTAGCGGCCTTTGCGTACGGGCAGGTTTTGCGCCCAGTAGTTTTTGTCGCGGACAAACTCGCTGATGCGGCCGTTTTCGGCTTTGGCAAAACGGTAGGGGCCGGAGCCGATCGGCAGGCTGTTGGGCGCGGCGGCCAGGCCTTTGGGATAGCTTTTATGCGAGAAGACGGGCAGGCTGCCGAGAATCATGTGCAATTCTGAGTTGCGCTGCTTGAAGCGGAACACGACGGTGCGGTCGTTGGGCGTTTCTACTTTGGCCACGTCGCTCCAGTAGAAGTGGTACATGGGGGCGGCGGCTTTGTCTTTGGTCAGGATGTTAAATGAAGCGGCAACGTCTTTGGCCAAAACGGGGTCGCCGTTGTGGAATTTGGCTTTTGGGTTGATTTTGAAGGTAACGGAAAGGCCGTCCGGCGCCAGGGCGATGTCTTCGGCAATCAGGCCGTAAACGGCGTAAGGTTCGTCCATGCTTTGCTCGGTCAGGGTGTCGAGCGTCAGCATACTGATGCCGTATTCGTGGTTGCCTTTGAGGGTAAAGGGGTTGAGCGTGTCAAAAGCACCGAGGAAAGGCGTGGTAAATGTGCCACCTTTGGGGGCGTTGGGGTTGACGTATTCGAAAGCGGTGAAGTTGGCCGGATATTTGGGCGGTTGGCCAAGGCCTACGCCGTGTGCGGCAAAGGCGGCAGATGGAATCAAACCGAGCAGAGAGAGTAGGGCTGGTGTTTTCATCTATTTTTCCTTGTAGGTCGAATGTAATATTCAGTAGTGTGCCGATTATAGCAAAGGCCGTCTGAAACTTGATATTTTTGCTTTCAGACGGCGTCAGGTTTAAGAGGATTGCTTTTTCGTATGGGCGCCGAACTCGGCAAGCGTCATGTTCAAGGTTTCCAAGCAGGGCTGCATGATGTGGTCAACCGTTTGATTGACTTTGTCTTTGTTGAGCGTTTGCGGACGGTAGACGAAGAGTTTGAACAGCTCCGCCAAGTCGATGGACTCTGCCCCCGTTTTCAAGACCCAGCCTTGGCGGCCGGAATAGACATAGCCGTGTCGCGCCAGTTTTTCCAAAAGCTCGCCCAATTCGTCAAAGCCCATATTGATATGCCGTCTGAACTCCTGCACCGGCAATGCCTTGCCGCTTTGTTGGGCAGAATCGAGCAGCAGCAGGATTTTCAATACATCGTCAAAGCGGCCGCGCGCATCCAAACTGCGGCGGAACGCTTCGCCGCGCCAGTAGGACAGGGACGAGGTCAAAACCGCGCCACCCAATACCAGCGTCCATAACAGGTTGAGCCACAACAGGAAAAACGGTACCGCGGCAAATGCGCCGTAAATCGATTTGTAGCCGTCAAAGTTGCCCATGTACCAAGCGAACAAAAAGCGTGCCGTTTCCAAGCAAAACGCCGTTACGGCCGCGCCGACCAAAGCATGGCTGGCAGGCACGAAACGGTTGGGCACAAAGCGGTACAAGCCCCACAGTAGCACCGTAATAAATGAAACCGCAGTGATAACCCTCAGCCATTCCGAGCCACTCACCACTTGCACCTGACCGATTACGACCGACAGCCCCACGCCCAAAGACAAAGGCCCAAACGTCAGCAACGCCCAATACACCAAATTGCATCATCCAGGGCCGTTGCGAATTAACGCGCCAAATCCGGTTGAACGCATTGTCTATCGTCCGAATCAGCATCAGCGAGGTTACGACTAACATCACACTGCCGATGGCCGTCAGCTTGGTGGCCTTATCGCGGAACGCATTGATGTAGTCAAACACCATATCCGCGCCCTGCGGCACAATGGTGCGGTTGATAAAAGAGACAAATTCCCCCGACCATTGGTCGAAAACGGGGAAGGCCGAAGCGATGACGACCATCACCGTCAACACGGGCACCAAAGCCAAAAGCGTCGTAAACGTCATGCTTGCCGCCACCTGCGGCACATGCTCGTCATCAAAACGGCGCACGACAAACCAAGCAAACGCCACGCCCTTACTTTTCAAAAAATCTTGCCACCATTGCGAAAACGGCATAACCTTTTCCCACTTTTGAATAGAAATTTTGCTTTTCAGACGGCCCGAGTATTCAAAAGGCCGTCTGAAACCTGACAGCATTGTAACGGAAACCCCAAATGAACCCAAATCCTCTGAAAATCCTCGTCCTCTTTTATTCCCAAAACGGCAGCACGCGCAACCTTGCCCGCCAAATCGCACGCGGTATCGAAAGCGTGGACGGTTGCGAAGCCGTGTTGCGTACCGTTCCCAAAGTTTCCACCGTTTGTGAAGCTGTTGAAAAAGCCGTTCCTGACGAAGGCGCACCATACGCGACTGCCGACGACCTCAAAAATTGCGCCGGCCTCGCGCTTGGCAGCCCGACACGCTTCGGCAATATGGCCGCCGCAATGAAATATTTTATCGACGGTACCATTCCCCTTTGGCTCGGTGTAGAACTCGTTGGCAAACCTGCCACCGTATTCACCAGCACATCTTCGCTGCACGGCGGCCAAGAAAGCACCCTGCTGACCATGATGCTGCCCCTGCTACACCACGGCATGGTCATCAGCGGCATCCCATATACCGAGTCCGCGCTCAGCAATACCCAAAGCGGCGGCACGCCTTTACGGCGCAAGCCATGTTTCCGGCCACGACAGCAAGCCGACATTGACTGCCGAAGAAAACAATATTGCCTTTGCGCAAGGTAAGCGTTTGGCAGAGTTAGCACGAAAATTGGCAGACTGATTGCCTTGTAATAAAAAGATTAAGGCCGTCTGAAAACCTGATGATATGGGTTTCAGACAGCCTTTTTAGTTAATTGGGACTAGATAGAAAATAAATATTTTGAATTAAACAAAATACTTAGAAAATAATGATTAAAACATAGTTTTATCGGACTACATCTTTTTGATAGAATCTGCGACCAAATTGTAAAGATAAGCTAATTGGAGAGGCTATGTCACTACCTGTATTTCCCTATGGCAAATTAAGCTTTGCCGTCAGTCTGGCGCTGTGTTCGGCGTATTCTTTCGCGACCGAAGTAGAAAATACCCAGTCGCAAGAACGTGTCGATTTACCGACAGTTACCGTCCAAGGTGTCGGTAAACAGACTACTTCTAACTACACCATTCCCGCTTCCTCCGCCGCGACAGGCATCCGCCTGACCCAGCGTGAAACGCCGCAGTCCCTGTCTGTCGTAACGGCAAAACAAATCGAAGACCAAGGCTTGGACAGCCTGCAGGACGTATTGAAACAAACACCGGGCGTGTTCCACAGCAAAATGGGTAACAACGTATCCGGCCACAGCGAGTTTATTTCACGCAGTCAGGCCGTTGACAGCATTTCCGTGGATGGTGCGCCTAAATTCCTTTACGATGGTAAAGCCATCCGCCGTGGCACCAACAATCTGGACAGCGCATTGTATGACCAAGTCGTCGTCGTGCGCGGCGCAAGCGGTTTGTCCAATGGCGGTATGGGCGAGCCGGGCGGTACGGTTGCTTTGGAACGTAAAAAACCGACTGTCAAGCCAGCCATCAGCGTGGAAGCCGGTGTCGGTTCGTGGAACCACTACCGCTTCGTCCTTGATGCCAATCAGCCTTTGAATGCAGACAATACCTTGCGTAGCCGCGCTATTTTGGTCAGCGACCACGGTGGCGATTACCTGCCGAACACTTCGCGCCACAATCACACTTTCTACGGTACTTTGTCTTACGATATCACGCCGCAAACCCACTGGCGCCTCGGTACGGAAATACACCGTTTCCGCAATACCGGCAGCTCTCCTTTCAGCTATCTGACCGTAGCGGGAGACCCTGAAAACAATCAACCTTTTTCGAACCGTTTGCAGCCTCACCGCGCAGCAATTCCTCTGCAAAATGGGCTTACGGTAAAGAAAAACAGTGCGGAAATCTTTACCTCTGTCAATCATGAGTTTGAAAACGGTTGGACTCTGAACGGCAACTACAGCCATACTTACGGGAAAAGTGATGCGGTTGCCGGTATGGCTGGTCCTTTTGTAATTAATCCGGACTATTCCGCTCAATTCGTTGCCGAGCGCGATCAAGCCAAGTACACCGACCAAGATTTTTCTCTGAGTTTGGACGGCGATTACCCGCTTTGGGGACGCAAACATGAATTCAATGCCGGCATCAGCTATCAGTACAATAAGGAAACTCCTTCATATTACAAGAGAAATAAAGATGGGATTGTCCCTGATTTGCGCCTTTTTGACGGAAATTTCACAAAACCGGCCATACCTTACCTTCGCGACGGCTTTGCCCATATGAAAAACCTCTCCGTTTACGGTTCGACCCGTTTCAAACTGACCGCCAGGCTGGCGTTGATAGGCGGCGGACGGTTTGTCGATTGGCAATACCGCTACAGTTCCAATCGCAACAATTTTGCCGACAGCAGGCATAAAAACAAGGTATTTATCCCCTATTTGGGCGCAAGTTATGATTTAAATGATAATCTGACAGCCTATACCTCCTATACCACCATATTCCGCCCGCAAGTGCGCAATTTGGACCGAAACGGCAAACCGCTCGAACCGCAACGTGGCAAAACATATGAACTCGGCTTAAAAGCTTCGTGGTTTGAAGGCCGTTTGAACGCTTCTGCGGCGGCGTTTATCAATAAACGCGACCATTTGTCTAAAGAAATTTATGATCGTAAAAATCAACAGGTTTACTATGAATCTATTGACCGCACGACAACCAAAGGCGTGGAACTGTCCGTCGGCGGACGCCTGAGCGACAAATGGCTGCTCAATGCTTCCTATGCGTACTCCAAACTCAAAAATGATTCGGGCAATGTGGTCAACCCTTCTTATCCTGTCCACCTTTTTAAACTCTTTACTGCGTATGATGTTACCGACCGCCTAAACTTGGGTGCAAACGTCAACTGGCAAAGCGGTACAAACGCCTATGATGAATACCAGCCCTTCACCGCTGCCGGTAAAGAAGCACTGACCCAACGCCCATACGCTACGCTGGACTTGACCGCGCATTACAAATCGGCAAATCCACCCGCATCGGTTTGGACTTTGAAAACGTGTTCAACAAACGCTACCGCCCCATGCCGGATATTCACGTTTACGGCACGCCGCGTAGTGTGACTGCAACGGTTAAACATACGTTTTAATTGAAAAGAAAAGTAGGACAGGCCGTCTGAAAACCTAAATTATCGGGTTTTCAGACGGCCTTTTGTTCATATCTTAAACTTGCAAAAACCGCCTGTTTGTTTTATAAATAAAAAAACCATTTTTTTATTCAAAAAAATAGGGTAATGTAATGAAAAAGAAAGCGATTGCCTGTGTAGTAGGGGCGGTTTTTTCCGGACAGTTATATGCGGCTCAGATGCCGGTGGCTCAGGCAGAAATAGAGCCTGTGGTGGTCACGGCCGACCGCAATGCGCAAACCTTGGATAAAGCCGCGCCGAATGTGTCGGTTATCGGACGCAAAACCTTGAATCAAGCCTCAGCACAGAATTTGGACGATATCGTGATGTATGAATCCGGCGTCAACGTGCCGTCAGACAACAACCGCCGCGGTCATGCCGGTATCAATATCCGAGGCATAGACGGCAACCGCATTCTGATGATGGTGGATGGCGTGCGCATTCCCGAATCTTATACAGGCGGCGGCTCCAACGGCGCGATTTCGGGACGCGATATGGTCGAAAGCGACACGCTCAAGCAAGTCGATATTGTCAAAGGCCCTTATTCCGCGCTCTATGGCAGCGATGCGCTCGGCGGCGTGGTGAACATGGTCACGCTCTCTCCGCGTGATTTTGTCGATGCAGGCAAACGCGGTCATTTCGGTTTGAAACACGGCTACCGCAGCCGCGACCGCAGCCACGGCGTAACGGTAACAGCCGCCGGTTTCCATGAAAACGCCGAAGGTCTGCTGATGCTGACGCGCCGCCAAGGTCATGAAACCGAAAACATGGGCAGCGATACCAGTTACTCGACTTCGCGCACCGCCACCAACCCTCAGAAAAACAATGCCTACAATATCTTGGCGAAAGGTAATATCGGCAACGAACACCACCGCTTTGAAACTTTGTACGAACAGTATTACCACGCCAACGATACCGTATTGGCGAACGGCTTGGGTTCGCAATCGCGCGGGCCGGTAACCATCACAACATCCGAGAGCAATGCCCGCGACCGTATCCGCCGTCAACGTATCGAAGCAGGCTACCGCTACACTGGTGAAGGCCGTCTGAAAGAAGCCAACCTGACTGCCTATCAGCAAAAACTGCGTACGGAAGACGATGCTGTCGATGCGAGCATTACGCGTATGGGCGCGCGCCAATTAGGTAACTCGACCCGTTATTCCGACTATGGTTTCAATCAGACCATACGCGGGCTGAATGGGCGCAGCGTGTGGGAGTTTGACGGCGCGGTCAAACAAACCGTCGTTGCCGGCGCAGAATACAAACACACCGAGACCGCCCGTCGCGCGACAGTCTGACAGTGGACAATCTGACCGGTGCCGTCAGCAAAGTTTATGCAGGCAGCACCTATCCGAATAAAACCTTCCCCGACAGCAAGCGCAAAACGGTCAGCGTTTACGCGCAAGACAGCCTGACCTTCGGCAACGGCATCGTTCTAACCCCGGCCTTGCGTTACGAAAAAGACAAGCTGAACACGTCGACCGACCAAGCTTATCTCAACGCCAATCCCAGCGGCACAGCAACCCGCTTCAACGATTCCGCGCTTACGCCCAGCCTGCGCCTGAGCATGCCGATGGGTGAGCAGTTCACCGGTTTTGCCACTTATTCCCAAGGCTTCCGCACGCCGCCGTTTGACAGCGCGACCATGGCGTTTGCCAACACGACCTACGGCTATGCCGTCATCCCGAATGCGAATCTCAAATCCGAACGCTCCAACAGCTTTGAATTGGGGATGAAGTTCAAAAACGAACGCGCCCGTGCGCAAGTCACCGCGTTCTACAACCGTTACCGCAACTTCATCGACCGCACCGAAGTCGGCACTGCCTCCATAGGCGGTCGCCCGATTATCCAGTACCAATATCAAAATCTGGATAGGGTCAAAACCTACGGTGCTGAAGCTTCTGCCGCCTACAAATTCCTGCCGGGCTGGCAAGTCTCCGGCAGCATCGCTTGGATGCGCGGTGAGCAGCAGGACGGCAAACCGTTGGATTCCGCTTATCCGCTCAACGGCGTTTTGGGTTTGGATTACACTCAGGAAAAATGGGGTGTCGGCACCAAGCTGCGCTGGTCGAAAAAACACAGCCGCGTCAGCAGCGATACTGTTTTCCAAGCGCCGGGTTATGGCGTATGGGATGTCGGCGCGTGGTACAAGCCGTTTAAAAACCTCGAAATTGGCGCAAACATCTACAACGTCGGCAACAAAAAATACTGGCAGCACGCAGACGTTGCCGGCATGAGCCGTACCAGTGTGATGGACTTGTACACCGAAACCGGCCGCAATTTCGCCGCGACTGTACAACTGAAGTTCTAATGTGATTCAACCGTTTTCAGACGGCCTGAGAAAACGAGCAGGCCGTCTGAAAGCATGTAACAAGGAAAAAACAATGAAACTCAAACTCCTCCTGCTTTCCGCGCTTATTTCGTTGGCCGGCACTGCACATGCGCAACGCATCGTCGTGTTGACCCCCGATACGGCAGATATCGTTGCCGCGCTCGGCGCATTGGACGAAATCGTCGGCCGCGATCAGACCGTTCAAAATCCGGCATTGAAAAACAAGCCCAGTATCGGCATTCATCGCCGCCTGACGGTTGAACCGATTGTGGCCGCCAAACCCGACATTGCCATCGGTTCATGGATGGCGCAGCCTGCCGATATTTTTGCCCACCTGCAAAAAGCAGGCATTAAAGCCGTCAATGTTGCGCCCGATGACAGCATCGCCGCCTATCCGCAAAGTATCCGCAACATTGGTCAGCTTATCGGCAAAAGCGCGCAGGCGGACAAGTTGGCAAGCAAGTGGCAGGCGGATATGAAACAGCAGCCTTCCAGCGGCAAACGCTACCTCTTCAGCTACGACGGGCGCATCGTATCGGGCAAAAATACTGCCGCCGACGAAATCATCCGCCGCGCCGGCGGTATCAATGCCGCAGCCGCCATTGACGGCCTCAAACCGATGACGCGTGAGGCATGGATTGCGGCCAAACCCGACATCATCATTATTGCCGACCACAACACCGCCATGATAGGCAACGTCAAAACCTTTGCCGCACGTCCCGAAATCTCCGGCTCGCCTGCCGCGAAAAAAACGGCAAGATTTATTTGTGGAAGGCCAACGATATGTTCCGTTACGGGCTGGATACGCCGCAAGTGATTCAGCGTTTGCACGGTTTAGCGAAATAAACGCACCTGTTTTGAAATCCCTGCCCGATTTTTTTTGTTTTCAGACGGCCTTGATTTGTTCCTTCTTGTTGAGTAGGAAGCAAAACGGTTGTCTTAAAAAATGCCGTCTGAAACTGTCCCTCAATCCGCTTGAACCGCATGATGTCATGAAACCGCATACCCTTACCCTCTGCCTGCTGCTTACTGCCGCAGCCGTTTATTTGTGCTGCGGCATCGGTTTTGGCATGTGGGAGTCGCCGTTGGCGATGGATGGAACCGTCCGCCAAATCCGTTTACCGCGCATCTATACCGCGCTTTTTGGTCGGAGCCGGTTTGTCCGCTTCGGGTGCGGCATTGCAGGCTTTATTTGAAAACCCGCTGGCCGATCCGAGTTTGATTGGGACGTCGGGCGGGGCGGCTTTAGGCGTGATTGTGTTATTGGCTTTAGGCGGTGGCGCGATGGGTGTGCCGGCGGCGGCTTTTCTCGGTGCATTGGGTGTGTGCCTGCTGATTTTGGCGGTGCACAAACTGCTCGGCGGCGGTACTTTGGGATTGCTGGTGTTGGGGTTTGTGTTGAGTGCGTTTTCGGGCGCGGTGGTCAGCATGATTTTGTTTTTATCTGACGATTTGGTATTGCGCAGCGCGACCACATGGCTGTCGGGCAGCCTTGCCGAAGCCGGTTTCTCTTCGCCTGTTGCGGCAATCGCGGTCATGTTGCCCGGTTTTCTGATTTTGTTGTCCGCAGGCAGGCGGCTGGACGTTTTGATGACGGGGGAAGATACTGCTGCCAGTATGGGTGTATCAGTTGGGGCTTTGCGTGTGCAAACCGTAATCGGCGCGGCATTGATGACGGGGGCGGCGGTATCGCTTTCGGGCATCATCGGTTTTCTCGGCATGATGATCCCCAATGTGCTGGCGCAAACCATCGGTGGCAGCCGTCGCAAACTGATTGCGCTGTCGGCTTGGTTGGGCGCAGTGTTTTTGATGGTGGTGGACGGAGCGGCGCGCTGGCTGACATACCCTGTCGATCTGCCGGTCGGTATCGTGATTGCCTTATTGGGCGGACCGTTTTTTATGTATTTGTTTATCAAGCCTTTGAAAAGCCGTTGATGCCTAAACAGGCCGTCTGAAACTTCATTGTCCCATATTTTTTGCTATGCACACCTTATTTCAAATCTGTAATCTTTCCGTCCGCGTTCAAGACAAAACCCTGCTTGAAATCGATCAACTGGATATACCTTCGGGCATGACCGTCATCATCGGCCCGAATGGCGCAGGCAAATCTACTTTGCTGCGGGCCTTAATCGGGCAAACAGGGCAGGGAGGAATCACGCTTTTCGGTGAGGCCGTTGCGCCGCAAATCCGCGCGGGCAGGGTGGCATGGGTCGAGCAGCATGGCCGTTACAACATGCCGATGACCGTACGTGAATACATCGCGTTGGCGTCATTCGTACAAAAAGGCCGTCTGAATCATGAATGGGCGGACGAGTTACTCGATTATTTTGATTTGACGGCGTTGGCGGATAAGCGCATCGGCAAGCTTTCAGGTGGCGAGCAACAACGTGCCAACATCATCCGCGCCCTGTTGCAAAACGCGCCGGTCTTGCTTTTGGACGAACCGTGCAACCATCTCGATATCCGCCACCAACACCGCCTGATGCAGTATTTGGTCGGGCATTCAAACCGTGCCTCATCAATGATGGTATTGCACGATTTAAACCTTGCCGCGCGTTATGCGGAACATATTATTTTGATGAATAAGGGAAAAGTAGTTGCATCAGGCAAGGTGGGCGAAGTGATGCGCCCCGACTTGCTTGAATCAGTTTACGGTTGGCAGATACGCCGTTGCGAAGATGAAGCAGGGTTTTATTTCAGAAGCTGAACGCCAAAAGGCCGTCTGAAAAACGATAAAGAAAATTTATTTTATTGTTCAAAAATAAAACGAGATGGGAGGATGTTCTCGGCTTGAAGAACTAAATTTTGCGCATTTCACAAGTAAAAATGCCGATTTCCATCAAATAGAAATATATTTTATTATTTATAGAATACAATATTTTAAAATAATACTGATTTTTTTAATTACATAAAAAAATATTGACAAGAAAATGATGATGGTTATTTAATATATAAATCTTATTAATAATTTTTTTATTAATCATTATCATGGTACAGCAGCTTGTTTGGACTCCGAAACAATCCGCGCCCAAGGCATTTCCCGAACGTCAGGCATTAATGCCCGTTTGGGGCGGTATTCCAATGCCGCGTCCCCAGTGGCAGAACATTTGGAAGAAAAAGCTTCCCCATGCAACTGATGTGGACGCGCTTGCTTATCTGCATATTCCATTTTGCGCCAACCATTGCGTTTTTTTGCGGCTTCTACCGTAATGCGTGGAAGGACAGCCAAAGCAGCGTGTATACCGACAAAATTATCGAAGAAATGGCCGCTGAAGCCGAAGTCCGTACAGGCAAGGGCAAAATCCGAGCTGTTTATTTCGGGGGCGGCACGCCGACCGCGTTGCTTACGGAAGACCTCGTCCGCCTGATTCGTGCCTGCTACCAATATCTGCCGCTTGCCGAAGATTGCGAGTTCACCATCGAAGGGCGCATGAGCCATTTCGATTTGGAAAAAGCACAGGCCTGCATCGAAGCAGGCGCCAACCGCATTTCCATCGGCGTGCAAACCTTTAATACCGCCATCCGCCGCCGTCTCGGACGCAAACACAGTGGCGACGAGGCATTTGAATATTTGGCAAAATTGTGCGAACTCGATACCGTGATTGTGGCCGATTTGATGTTCGGCCTGCCCAATCAAACCGATGACGTTTGGCAAAACGATATCGCTCGCGCCGCCGAGCTGCCTCTGTCCGGTCTGGATACGTACGCGTTCAACCTTTATCCCATGCTGCCCATCAACCGTATGATTGAAAAAGGCGCATTTCCAATACCGCCGGGCTTTGATATTCAGGCAGACCAATATGCCTACACGGTTGAAACACTGCTGGAAAAAGGCTGGGAACAGGTCAGCAACAGCCACTTCGCCTATCCCGGCCGCGGCGAGCGCAACCGCTACAATACCCTGATCAAATCCGACATTCCCTGTTTGGCGTTCGGCTCCGGTGCAGGCGGTAACTTCGGCGGTTTTAGCTATCAGGTGCAGGGCGATTTGGAGAGTTATCTCGCCACGCCGAAAGGCGAGAAAAACATCGCATTTATGAGCGGCCATAGTCCAAATAAAGCACTGCTCAGCAAAGTCCAGCACGATATTGAAACAGGCCGTCTGAATCCATTATTGTTTGACGGCAACAAAGCAGCGCAAAAGTTGATTGCCCAATGGCAGGAAATGCAGCTTTTTAAAGAACCCGATTCAGACGGCCTGATCCGTTTGAATACCAGCGGCCGTTATTGGTCGCCCACCCTTATCCGCAAACTCATGCTCACTCTTCCGACTCAAGAAAGGATCAAACCATGCAAAAACTTTCAGCCGAACAACAAACCATGTTGCGCCAATCATTGGAAAAAAATCCCGGCCAAGTGCTGGAAATGCTGGCCGCGCAAAACCAATGCAGTTTTGAAGACGTTATCCGCTGCCTGCCTGAAGAGAACGTGCGCCAAACCGAAGGCAGCCGCATAGTTGAAATTCTCCAAGCCATCGCCGCATGGGATGAATCCGTTACCTTCATCGCCCACACCCCCGATGCCATCGTCGAAGTCAGTGGCAAACTGCCTAACGGCAAAGTCGGCCGCGGTTTCTACAATTTTGACCATCCTGAAACCGACGGTGGCGTACACGGCCACATCTACTATGAAAACTGCGCCTCCATCTACCTTTTGGAACGCCCGTTCATGGGTAAAGCCACTTGCTCGCTCAACTTTATTAACCGCAACGGTGGCGCCATATTTAAAATTTTTGTCGGTCGCGACGAAGCAGGCGAGTTGAAACAACATCAAATCGAAGCCATGCGCAAACTGTTTGATGCCGCTTAAACAGTTTCAGACGGCCTGATAATCCGTTCCTTGTTGCATAGAGGAGCGGATTTTCTAACAATAAACATCTACCATACAAAGGAACCCCAAACATGCAACTCATCTTCGGAGCCAACGGCCCATCCGGCCGCGCCTATATCCGCACATTGACTGACTCAGCCGATGTCGTTGCCGTATTGAGAAAGCCGTCTGAAGACAGCTTTTTTGCCGAACACAATATTCAAACCGTCGTCGCCGATGCGCTTGATGCCGATGCGCTCGATAAAGCGTTGGCGCAATACCGTCCCGATACCGTGATCAGTTTTGTCGGCGGCAAAAACGAAGAGGGCATCCGCAGCGATGCGCTGGGCAATATCAACATCATTGCCGCTACGAAAGCCGCCAATCCGCAAGCCCGCTTTGTACTGATTACCAGCATGGGCTGCGGTGAACAATGGGACATGATGAGCGAGCCGTTCAAACAGGTACTCGGCGAAGCCGTCCGTGCCAAAACAGAAGCCGAAATCTATCTCAAACAAAGCGGTTTGAATTGGACCATCTTGCGCCCCTGCGGCCTTGCCGATGGCGAAGATAATGCCTATACCTTGACACAAAATGCCCAAGAAATTCCGCAAAAATACATGACGCGCAACGGCTTGGCCGCTGCCGTTGCTGCCATTGTCGGCCAAGCGGACAGCAAGGGTGAAACGTATAGTGTTGGTGCGGCATAAACGGATTGAGTAGGCCGTCTGAAACTGTCTTTTAATTGTTTCAGACGGCCTGATTTTCTTAACATACTGTTTTTATTTTAAACTTTAGCAAAGAAATCAAAATAACAGACGCAAAAAAGACCGGAACATATCCGGTCTTTTTAATGATTTCGCACTTACGCTTGGTAACCTTTCGCTTCGGCAAGCAGGGCCAGCAATTCTTCAGTCGTATCCCAACCGATGCAGGCATCCGTAATACTTTGACCGTAAACTTCAGGCTTGTCTTGGCGACCTTCAACCAAGTGGCTTTCCACCATCACGCCCATAATGTTTTCTTCACCGGCTTTCAGCTGCGCCGCAACATCGCGCGCCACATCCATTTGTTTGCGGAAGTCTTTACGGCTGTTGGCATGGCTGCAGTCCACCATCAGTTTGCTGCTCACGCCGGCTTTTTGAAGCTGCGCAACCGCGTTTTTAACGTGTTCCGCGCTGTAATTAGGCTCTTTACCGCCACGCAAAATCGCATGGCAGTCAGGGTTGCCGCTGGTGTGGACAATAGCGGAATGACCGGCTTTGGTTACAGACAAGAAGTGGTGCGGATGATTGGCGGCGCCGATGGCGTCGATGGCGATTTTCAGGTTGCCGTCCGTACCGTTTTTAAAACCGACAGGGCAGGAGAGGCCGCTGGCCAATTCGCGGTGTACCTGGCTTTCAGTCGTACGCGCACCAATCGCGCCCCAAGAAATCAGGTCGGCGTAGTATTGCGGCGTAATCATGTCCAAGAATTCAGTCGAAGCAGGCATGCCCATTTCGTTCAAAGTCAGCAACAACTGACGCGCTTGGCGCAGGCCATAGTTGATGTCAAACGTACCGTCCAAGTGCGGATCGTTAATCAAGCCTTTCCAGCCAACGGTTGTACGCGGTTTTTCAAAATACACGCGCATCACAATCAGCAGCTCTTTCTCATATTTTTTGCGCAAGGGCAGCAATTTGCGCATATTCTACCGCCGCCTTAGTATCGTGAATCGAGCATGGGCCGATGATGACCAGCAAACGGTTGTCGCGGCCGTGAACCAAATCCGCAATTTCATGACGTGTTTTGTAAACCAAATTGGCAACCTGAGGCGTAACAGGCAGCTCATACAAATGTGCGATTGGAGGAAGTAACTCTTTGACTTCCTTGATCTTAATATCGTCAGTAGGGTGGTGTTGGGACATGATGAACTCTCTTGTTTATTTTTGATACAGGTTACAGGTTTTAGCAGAATTAAACAAGGCTTGATTTTTTTGTTTTAGCAATTTTATTCTAAAAATTTCTTTATTTAAATTATTTTATGGAATTTAAAAATCAGTTTATTTATAAAAATTAATATTTAATGCTATCGAAAAATTTCATTTATATAATAAAGGGCTTTGAGCTTTTTATCAAAATACAGGCCGTCTGAAAAAGTTCAGACGGCCTGAAATTTTACATAGACCAAAAAATTGAGAAGCGTGAAGGCTATCGGTATTGTTCCAGCAAAGGCGAAGAAAAAGGAGTCCAATACACGCCTTTCAGGCCGCTTTCCACCAATTTGTCATTCAACCAAGTGTTACAAGTATTGAATAAATGATAGCGCCCTTTGGCTTCGTAAAAAGCATCGTTAGATTGATGATGAATTCCTTTTAGCAAGATGGTTTGCCCATTTTTTTGTTGAAAACCGGCCAAGAGCGATTTGGTTAAACTCCTGTATTGCTCAGGCGTGACCAAAAATTTGACGACGTGGCTATTTTCTCGTGGTTCAAAAGGATAATAAGTAACATGAATCAGCGTACGGTTCAGCCCGCTTAATGCCCCTAAGGCATTGGAGAAAGTCAAATCTTTCCACTCAGGCGTGTATAAATAAAAATTGCGTTCCCCCCAGCCTAAACCGATATGCGTTATTTGAGGATCAGCAGTGAGCGTGTCTTTTGGATTGACGACATCCGACCAATCAAAAATATCATTTTTCAGCGGCATGACTACATCAGTATGCACACCGTTACTGACTAAAAATAAAGTAATTTCCCCTTTTGGCTGCTCTTCATTAAGCGGCAATGAAGCCATAATCCAAGCAGATAAAAAATACAATAGGGCAAAAATAGGGATGATCAGCACTATTTTGCCGATTTTTTTGAGGATGTGGAGAAAGGAGCACATTCGTTTTTTAAAGGCGATTAAGTTTGAAGGTGAGTATTTTCTATTAAATTTGTACTTTTTTCATTAGAAATGAGAAGGTGGTATCTTACGATCAATAATAAAAACAGTTGTTTAACGTGAATAAGAAAGGCCGTCTGAAATATTCAGACGGCCTGCTTTTTTTGTAACGTTATGTAGAGTTGTACGTTACGTTGTAAAGTAATATTGGCTTAAATCTCATCTATTTGATAAATATGAATTTAATAAGACATTATGCCTTAGAAAATCTATTTATCCGGTATCTGTAAAAGCTTGAATCTGTCTTGTAAATCAGTATGCAGGACAGGCATTTTTACTTTATTCACAGATTGGTTCTACTTGTCAGAACGTTTTGCTCAATTCGACAAACATTTTGGTTTTGCCGTATTCGTAGAACTTGTCGTTGCTCCATGTTTTATTGTGAGCAATGGTCAGGCGTGGGGTGATGCCTTTGAAATGGAGGGCACGGTGCCATACGCTCAGGGAGGCGGAGGCTTCTTTGTCGCGGCGGTTTTGTTCGTTGCTGAAGAAGCTGGGGGCTTGGTAACGGCGTTGGGCGGCGCTGAGGCGTAGGACGGTGGAGAGGCCTTTGGGCCATTCTTGTCCCCATGTGGTGCGCAGGGCGTAGCGGTTGAAGCTGTCGCTTTTGTCGTCGCGGTTGCGTTCGCGGTAGAGGTCGATACCGGCTACCCAGTATTGGCGCGCGTTGCGGTAGTACACGATGGAGTTGCTGAGCAGTTGGCTGGTGTTGTTGGAATGCTCGCGGCGGCCGTTTTTCAGACGGCCTGCTTCAAATGCGCTGAGGGTTTGCAGCTTGGGTTGCCACCAATGGTTGTAGTGGAGGCGTGCGCCGTTGGTGTAGGTGTAGGGGTCGTTGCCGTAGAAGCGGCGTTCATGGAACGGGGTCATGCCGATATCGTTGCGCTGGTCGGCATAGCCGATGCCTGCCGAGAAGCGTGTGGTGAGGTCGTTGTAGTTGGTGTGTTTGGGATAGATTTTGCCGTAATGGTCTGCGCCTGCCGTGGCATAGAAGCCGCGGGGCAGCGACCATTTTTTTTCTGCGCCGATTTGGTAATGGATGGCAGTGGCATCGATGGGTTCGGGGAATGTCCAGCCTCGGAAGCAGTCGTCATCAGGATAGGCAAGGCGCACGGCGCGACATTGTTCATCGCTCAGGTGGTTGCCCAGACGGCGTTGGCCGGGGGCTTGGTTGATGTTTTGTTCGCGCGTGATGTTCAGGCCGGCGTTGAATTGCCATGAGTCGCGTTCGCGCAGGGCTTTGCGGTAGGTTTCGAGGCGTTCTTGCAAGGCGGGCGGGAGGGATTCGGTTTGCAGTTTGTCGAACTGGTCGGCTGCGGCTTCATTTTGTTTGTCTTCAAATAAGGCGGTTGCAAGCTGCCAGCGGACGGCGGAGGCATCGGGCTGCTCGGCGATAAAGCGGCGGTAATGGCCGATGGCTTCGGCGGCGCGCCCTTCGGATTGGGCAAGCAAACCTTTGGCATAGCGTGCCATGGCGCGGTCGTGTTCGGGCCATTGTTCGTAAATGGGTAAAACGGCTTTGATGCCGGGGATATTGTGGGCGACAACGGCGGAATACATGGCGCGTGCCAGTAATTCGGTGTTGGCAAGCAGGGTGTCGGCATCGACGTTGATGATTTTTTCAGACGGCCTGTTTGTCTGCTCGGCAGGGATGTTGTGCGTTTCGGGTTGTTGGGGTTCGGCTGTGTTGACTTGAAGCTCGGGTTTTCACATCAGGCGGCACATCGGCGGCGTGAAGGGAAAGGGGAAGGATGGCGAGGAGGAGCAGACGTTTTTCATGGCAATGTTTGGGATGTTATCGGTATAAGTGGGTAGATTGTACAATGTTTTGAGTCGGAAATTTTACAAACCGAGTGCCATTTATATCTGATAAAGACGACAAAAGACCATCTGAAACCCGATGGGATTTCAGACGGCCTTTATTTGCGAGTCGGATTTAGTTTTGGTCCAAGTCCAAATCGGCTTTGTATTCGATACGGCCTTGGCCTTTGTCTTCGATGGAAACGTCCAGCTCTTGTTTGCCGCGTTTGAATTTCAGATCGGCATCGTCGTGTTTGATTTCAGACTCAACCACATGGAAACCCTTGCTGCGCGCGTGGGCGATCACTTTTTTTGGCCAAGGAAGGAATGGAATTGCGTTGGCCGGAAAGTTCGGCTTCGTATTCAAATTCGCCGTTGCCTTGATGATCGGCTTTTGATGGTGTGCGCGCCATCCGGACGGTAGATTTCGGAAGGCAGCGGGGAGGCGAATGCCGTGGCGGAGAAAAAGAGCCAAAATGCCGGTGGCCAGTAACGATTTTGCTTTTGGTCATCGGTTTTCCTTTCTGAAAAGGGTTTTGAGAACGATATCATCTTATCGGCAGGTATGAGGGGCGGCAAGCGGATAAACTTGATTTTACGTGCGGCTACATGATTTGTTTGGAGGGCGTTGGTTCTTTGCTTTGGGCTGGTGTTTGCTTGCAGAAAAATGCTGCTGGGAAAGACTTAGCCGAGATGGAACAATTCGCTGCCGTGCGCCTTCAGCCATTGTTCAGCTTGGTCAACATGCGGCGTGAGCGAGTGGGTCAGAGCCCAAAACGCAGGGCTGTGGTCGGGATGGCGCAGGTGGGCGAGTTCGTGCAGGCAGACGTAGTCGGCGACATATTCGGGCGCGCCGATGAGCCGCCAGTTGAGGCGGATGCCGGTAGTGTGGCGGCAAACGCCCCAGAAAGTTTTGGCGTTGGAAAGGGAAATGGCGCTCGGAGTCAGGCGGGTGGTTCGGATATGGCCTTCGAGGCGTGGCAGCAGATATTCGTGCGCACGCTCGTGTAGGAAACGACGCAAATGGGTAAGTTGGGCGGCGTTTTCTTTTTCGGGCAACAGGATTTCAGACGGCCTGATTTGGATGTGGTTTGCTGCGTGGACGGACAAGGCCGTCTGAACGCCTTGATACCAAATCCATTCGGGAAGCGAGTCGGCGGGTGTTTGTCGGGCCGGTGTTTTGTTTAAGGTACGGCGCAGGATGGCTTCGTTGTCGTTCAGCCATTGGGTAAAGGTGTGCTGGGTAACAAACGGAGGGATATTGATGCTGACGGTATCGGCGGAAACGGGGCGCAAGATGAGGTTTTTCTTGGCGCTGCGTTTGAGCTGGATATGAATGGTGAGGCCGTCTGAAAGGGTGTGGGTATGGAGGCGGGGCATGATATTAATGGAAATATTGGGGACGGCATGGAAAGGGCGGGCATAGCGGCCCACCCGATGGAAGGATTTATTTGGTTTGGGGCGCGAACGGGCCTTGTCCGGTAATCAGGGGCTGCTGGCTTTCAATCCATTGCTCGCATTGGGCCATGAGTTTGGCTTCATTGCCGTTGTTGTGGGCAATGGGTTTGCCGATGATGACGCTGACCGTGCCGGGATATTTGAGGAAGGAGTTGCGCGGCCAAAACTCGCCGCTGTTGAGCGCGACGGGGACGATGTCCATCTCAAACATTTTTGCCATGCGTGCGCCGCCGAGCTTGTAGCGGCCTTTTTCACCGGGCGGCAGGCGTGTGCCTTCGGGAAAAATGGTAATCCAATAACCTTCGTTTTTACGCGCAAGGCCTTGTTCTAAGAGTTGTTTGTTGGCTTCGCGGCTGTTGCTGCGGTCGATGCCGATGGTTTTAACCAGCTTCAAGCCCCAGCCGAAGAAAGGGATTTTGAAGAGTTCGCGTTTGGCAACATAGACTTGCGGCGGAAAAATCTCTTGCAGGGCGAGGGTTTCCCAGCCACTTTGGTGTTTGGAGCAAATGATGGCGGGGTGGTCGGGAATGTTTTCCGCGCCGCTTAAGGTGTAGTTTAAGCCGATGATGTGCTTGAGCGACCAGTTGAGGATACGCACCCAAACTTGCGCCATTTTGTGCGCGCCGCCTTGAAAGGGCAGGGCAAGCAGCATAAAGGGGAACAGCAAAATAATGCTAGAGGAAAGGATGAACCAGTAAATCAGGTTGCGGATAATCAGCATATCGGGGAAAGTCAGTCGTTTGAAGACCGTCTGAACGCCGTTGTCGGCAGTTTTCAGACGGCCTTGTCGTTTATAGGATGGCTTGCGCGGCTTCTTCGATTTGTGTGTTTTCACGCATGATGTATTGCGAGAAAGCGAGTAGGTTGTCGAAGACTTGGGTGTGTTCGGGCAGGTCTTGCTCGTGTTTGGCCAGCGTTTTTTTGCCTTTGCCGGTCAGGACGAGCGCGGATTTGCCGCCTGCGGCATCAATGGCTTGCAGGTCACGCAGGCTGTCGCCAACCAGCCAGGTTTCGGCGGCATTGGCCTTGAAGCGTTCGATGATGTCGATAATCATGCCGGGCTTGGGTTTGCGGCATTCGCAGTTGTCGGCGGCGGTGTGCGGGCAAAACCAAATGCCGTCGATGGTACCGCCTGCTTGAACGGCAAGGCGGTGCATTTTCGCGTGCATTTCGGTCAGGTCTTGCACGGTAAAGTATTTGCGGCCGATACCGGATTGGTTGGTGGCCACGGCGATGGTGTAGCCTGCCTGCGTTAAAAAGGCGATGGCATCCATGCTGCCTTCGATGGGAATCCATTCGTCAACGGATTTGACGAAATCGTCGCGGTCTTGGTTGATGACGCCGTCGCGGTCGAGGATGATGAGTTTCATGGTGTGGGCTCTTATTTTTCTGCTTTCAAACTGCTTTTCCATTTTTCAAAGGCCGTCTGAAAAACGGGTGTCAGTTTGGCGAAGGTTTCCGGGGTGTTTTTGACGTGGTAGAAGCCGCCGAGCGAGGGCGTATCGAGGGCGAGGATGTAGTCTTCCATAAATGCGCCGTAGCCCTCTTCTTCGTCGGTGTAGTAGAACTCGGTAAACCGTTGGCCGAGTTCGGTAAAGTCGTCCGCCGTCAGTGCGCCGTCCATGTGTTTGAGCAGGAAGTGCCGTCCGCTGATTTTGCCTGAGGTCATGGCGGCGAAGTCGGCTGCGGTTTCGGGGGCGGTTTGCCAGACGGGGTTGACGAGGCCTGCCTGCGCCGCCCACTGCCAGTACATACCGATGTGGGTGGCAGCGTTTTCAGGCGGTAGCTGGTCGGGATAGTCTTCGTCGAGATGGAAGCGGATATTGTCGTACATGAACGGTTTTCGTTGGGGGAAAGGGGGTATTGTAGCGGAAAATAATGAATTAGGCCGTCTGAAAGAGGGTGTTTCAGACGGCCTTAAGGGAATTTAACCTTTAAATACGGGAACAAGCTCCATTTGGCTCAATATTTGGGCGGCAATGTTGATGATGCCGAAGAGGAAGACCCAAACCATCAGCCAGAATCCGCCGTAAACTTTGTAGTTTTTGCCGACACCGAATTTATGGCGCGAGCGGTAGAGCAGCATGGCGGGGATGATGCCTGTCCAGATGGTGGCGGCCAAGCCGACGTAGCCGATGGCGGTAACGAAGCCGGTAGGGAAGAGCAGGCAGGAAATCAAAGGCGGCAGGAAGGTCAGCGCGGCGGTTTTGGTACGGCCGGAGATGCTGTCGTTCCATTTGAAGATGTCGGCGATGTAGTCGAACAGGCCGAGCGTTACGCCGAGGAAGGACGTTGCAATCGCCATGTAGGAGAACAGGGTCAACACTTTGTCCATATTGCCGGTTTGGGCGAACTTGGACAGCGTTTCGATCAGGACGGAAACTTGGCCTTCTGCGGCGATAACCGGTGCAAACTCGCTGCGCGGCAGGTTGCCTTGGATGGCGATTTGCCAGAGGACGTAAATCACCAAGGCAATCAGCGTACCCGCCCACAGGGATTTGGCTACTTTGGGCGCGTCGCCTTTAAAGTATTTGAGCAGGCTGGAAACGTTGCCGTGGAAACCGAATGACGCAAGGCAGACGGGCAGGGCGGTGGCGACATAAATCCAGTAGCTGGTGCCGGCAGGGGCTTGGGTGTCGAACAGGACAGGCATTTTGGCATCGGCAATCAGGCCGCCGGTTGCCCAAATAAAGGTCAATACCATGCCGCCGATGAGGATGCTGGTGAAACGGTCAACCAAGCGTGCGGATGCCCAAACGCAAAAGGCGAGAATGCCGAAGAAGACGAGTTGGCCGACGGTGAGCGAGATTTCGCTGCCTACCGCGCTGCCAATGCCTTTGGCGGTTAGGTCGCCGCCGACGAAGATGTAGGCGTAGGTGAGCAGGTATAAAACGAAAGCGACGGCAACGCCGTTGATGACGTTCCAAAGCCGGGCCGAGCAGGTCTTTAACCATGGTGTCGAAGCTGGCGCCGTGCGGATAATGGGTGTTGACTTCCAAAATCATCAGGCCGCTGGAGAGCATGGAAAACCAGGTGTACAGCAACACGGCCAGCGAGCCGGTAAACCATACGCCGGAAGTGGCGGTCGGGTTGGCAAGCATGCCTGCGCCGATAACCGTACCGGCGATAATCATCGCGCCGCCGAATAGGGAAGGGGTTTTGGTTGACATTGTTTATCTTTCTTCTAGAAATGCGTGGCTGCCATTATGCCGTAAAGTGTAAGAAAAGGTAAAGCAAAGGCCGTCTGAAAACCCGATTGTCGTTTTCAGACGGCCTTTGATGTGTCTAAACGCAACTGATTAAATCAATTTTCGCAGTTTCAATTCGTTTTTCAGATACGCGTAATAAACCGGCGCGACGATGATGCCGCCGATGCCGAAAATGCGTTCAAAGACAACCATTGCCACCAGCAATTCCCACGCGCTGGATTCGATTTCCGAGCCGATGATTTTGGCGTTGAGGAAATATTCGAGCTTGTGGATGACAACAAGGAAAACCAGCGAGGCGAGGGCGACGTACAGCGATGCGCCGAGGCTCAAAATAATGATGATGGTGTTGGAAATCAGGTTGCCCGCCACCGGAATCAGGCCGACGATAAAGGCGACGATCAGGACGGTCATTTTAAACGGCAGGTCAACGCCGAATAGCGGCAAAACCAGGTAGAGATACAGGCCGGTCAGGAAGGTGTCGATCAGCGAGATTTTGACTTGGGCGAGGAACACGCGTTCAAAGCTGGTTTCAAAATTGACGATGCGCCGCATCAGTTCGGCTTTAAACAGCGGCATTTTGTGGCGGTTTTTGCGCATTTTCAGGCGGTGGAAACTGAGCATGGCGCCGATGATGATGCCGATGAGGATGTACACGAAGGATGTGATGCTGTTTTTACTGATACGGGTCAGCGCGGCGCGGTATTCTTCAATCAGCTTGATCGCCGAGGCTTTGATTTCGGCCATATTATTGGGCAGCATGTTGAGAATAGCCGCAGGTAGGTCTTGGCTGTTTTTGGTGTCTTCCAAAATCGCCGCCAGCTTGGCCAACATAAAGCCGACATGGCCGCCGTGTATCAGGTGGTAAATGCCCAAAGACATCATCGTGATGATGCTGAACACGATGGCCAGCGTCAGCGTGGTGGAAATCAGGTTGATATTGTGCGCGTTGAGCGATTTATGCAGCCGCGTGTTGCGCGGCAAAACATGGCGGCGGAGTTTGAGGATCACGCCATTGGTGCGCGTAATAAAGATATAGGTCAGGATAACCGACAGCAGCAGCGGCAGAAAATGGTAGTGCAAGACAATCAGCAAGGCCAAGCCCATCAAGATATAGGAAGCGTTGCGGAAAGTCGGGTTGTCGGTGTGGGAAGAGAGTAAGGACATGTGAAGCCAATAAGGTAAAAAGCAAAAAAACAGGTCAGGCCGTCTGAAAAACCATGTTCAGACGGCCTAACTTAATGACAGCGATTAATCGTGCAATGAGGCCGCGTGTACCGTGTTTTCCAACAAAGTAGCAATCGTCATCGGGCCGACGCCGCCGGGAACGGGCGTAATCATGGATGCGCGTTCTTTGGCGACATCAAACTCCACATCGCCGCACAGGCTGCCGTCGTCCAAGCGGTTGATGCCCACATCGATAACGACTGCGCCGGGTTTGACCCATTCTCCTTTAACGAAATTCGGAATGCCTACGCCGACCACCAAAATATCTGCGGCGGCAACTTCATCGGCAAGGTTTTGCGTGGCGCTGTGGCAAATGGTTACCGTTGCGCGGGATAGCAGCAACTCCAACGCCTGCGGACGGCCGACAATATTGGATGCGCCGACGACGACCGCTTTTTTTTGCCTTTCGGGTCGATGCCGTAGGCTTCCAACAAAGTCATCACGCCTTTGGGTGTGCAAGGGCGCATCAGCGGCATTTTGACGACCAGGCGGCCGACGTTGTAAGGGTGGAAGCCGTCCACATCTTTATGCGGCTCGATACGTTCCAAAACCGCTTGGCTGTCGATGTGAGCCGGCAGCGGCAGTTGCACCAAAATACCGTCGACGGCAGGGTCGCCGTTCAATTCGTCCACCAGTTTCAGCAAATCGTCTTGCGTGGTTTCAGACGGCAGCTCATAAGAGCGCGATTCTATGCCGCTTTTTTGGCAGGTCAGTTTTTTATTGCGTACATAAACCGCGCTGGCAGGGTCGTCGCCAACCAATACCACCGCCAAGCAAGGCGTGTGCAAACCTTTTTCCTGACGCGCTTTTACCACCTGCGCGACCGCCTCGATGCGTTGCTGGGAGATTTTTTTTCCGTCTATAAGTTGTGCAGCCATGATTTTTCCTCCTCAATAGGGATAAATATTGCGTTTAAATTATCGCATTTTTCAGACGGCCTGACACAAAAGAGTGGCTCTGATTACGAAACATAAAAATAAATAACGATTAAAAATAATAAGATAACCAAAAAATGAAAAAATAAAGCAAAGTAAGTGTTGACCGGGTTGAAAAGGGTCTGTATAGTTCAGGTCTTCAGTCGGGGCGTAGCGCAGCCCGGTTAGCGCATCTGCTTTGGGAGCAGAGGGTCGTGAGTTCGAATCCCACCGCCCCGACCACAAAATTCTTAGCACGAATCGGCATGAGCGCCCGTAGCTCAACCGGATAGAGCACCGACCTTCTAAGTCGGGGGTTACAGGTTCGATTCCTGTCGGGCGTGCCAATTTTTACGGTGGCTGTAGCTCAGTTGGTAGAGCCCTGGATTGTGATTCCAGTTGTCGTGGGTTCGAGCCCCATCAGCCACCCCAGATGAAAGCCTGCATATTGTATGCAGGCTTTTTTCCGTTTATACCCGAATTTTACTTCAGATTTAATTGGGTTTCAAAAAAGTATTTATCAAACCGTTTTATCATGGCATCGGCAAAAATGGCGTTTGCCGTGATATCAAATATCAATGAATACGCAATCAAGCCCGAATATTGTACCGTTCGGTATCTTTTTATGGTGTTTCGCCGTTATCCTTTATAATATCCCGATTATTTTCTGTTTCATTCCCAAAGGAACCGCATCATGTCCGAATGGTCAGCTCCAGAATTTGAATCCAAAAATCTGTCCGCCCGAAAAAGCTGGCGGAGCGTTTGGCGGCATTGCCCCGTTCCCGCTGGTGTTTACCAACGGCTGTTTCGATATTCTCCATAGGGGCCATGTAACGTATTTGGCGCAGGCGAGATCGGCCGGTGCGGCTTTGGTGCTGGCGTTGAATACCGATGCTTCGGTGCGCCGTCAGGGCAAAGGTGATGATCGTCCGATTAATCCTTTGGGAAAAACCGCGCGGCAGTGGCAGCGGCATTGGAGAGCGTGGATTTGGTCACATGGTTTGATGACGATACGCCGGCCGCACTGATTGAAATGGTCAAACCCGATGTGTTGATTAAAGGCGGCGATTGGCCTGTGGATAAGATTGTCGGTGCGGCCGAGACGTTTGCGCGTGGCGGCAAAGTATTTTCGATTCCGTTTTTACACCAGACTTCGACCACCAAAACTTTGGCGAAAATCCGCGAAGCCGGAGGAGGCGAATGACGGATTTGAACAGCCGCCATTGGGCTTTGCTCGCCGCGCTTTCAGACGGCCTGCCGCAACACGTTTCTCAGTTGGCGCGCGTGGTCGGGATGAAGCCGCAACAATTAAACGGATTCTGGCAGCAGATGCCGGGTCATATCCGCGGTTTGCTGCGCCAGCATGACGGGCAATGGCGCTTGGTGCGCCCTTTGGCTGTGTTTGCCGAAGAGTCTCTGCAACAAATGGCCGGAAAACAGGGTTTTCGTGCGCAGTTGAAACACGAATGTTCGTCCAGCAACGATGAAATCATGGCTTTGGCGCGCCAGTCGGCAGATTTGGCACATAAGGCCTTGTGTGTGGCGCATTTCCAAACCAAAGGCCGCGGACGGCAAGGGCGAAATTGGGTCAACCGACAAGGCGAATGTCTGATGTTCAGCTTGGGCTGGACGTTTGATAGGCCGCAGTATGAGCTGGGTTCGCTGGCGTTGGTGGTGGCATTGGCCTGCCGTCGTGCGCTTGCCGATATTGGTTTGGACGTAAATATCAAGTGGCCGAACGATTTGGTCGTGGCCAACGATAAATTGGCCGGTATTTTGATTGAAACGGCGCGGGTAGAGAATAAAACCGTCGCCGTCATCGGCATCGGCATCAATTTTGTATTGCCGAAAGAAGTTGAAAACGCCACTTCCGTGCAGGCTTTGTTTCAGACGGCCTCTAAGCAGGGCGTAAGCGTCAAAACCTTGTTGAATGCGGTATTGGCGCAACTTGATGCGCTGTTGAACGAATACGCTCAAAACGGATTCGCGTCATGTGTCGGCGAATACGATGCCGCCAACCGTGACACAAACAGACCAGTGTTGCTGCTTCAGGAAGGACGCGTTGTCCACGAAGGCGTAGTCAAAGGCGTGGATACGCAAGGCGCGTTGCGTTTGCAGACGGACAAAGGCGAGAAAACCATCGTCAGCGGCGAGATCAGCTTGCGTCCGGATAACCGCCCGGCACAACCTGCCGCTGCGAAACCGGAACGCTTCTTGCTGCTGGACGGCGGCAACAGTCAGTTGAAATGGGCGTGGGTAGAGAACGGCACATTTTCCGAAGTCGGCCGCGCGCCGTATCGTGATTTGACCCAGTTGGGCGAAGAATGGCTGCAATTTGCCGATGAAGATGTGAAGATTGTCGGTTGCGCCGTGTGCGGTTCGGTAAAAAAAGCGATGGTTGAAGAACAATTAACCCGTCCGGTCGAATGGCTGTCTTCCATGCCTCAGGCTTTGGGTATCCGCAACCATTACCGCCGCCCTGAAGAACATGGCTCCGACCGCTGGTTTAATGCGCTGGGCAGCCGCCGCTTTACGCAAAACGCCTGCGTCGTCGTCAGCTGCGGCACCGCCGTAACCACCGATGCGCTGACGGAAGACAATCATTATCTCGGCGGCACCATCATGCCCGGTTTCCACTTGATGAAAGAGGCGATGGCGCTCAAAACCGCCAACCTCAACCGCCCCATCGGCAAGGTATATCCGTTCCCAACCACAACGCCGAACGCCATTGCCAGCGGCATGATGGATGCCGTTTGCGGCGCATTGATGATGATGCATGGCCGTCTGAAAGACAAAACGGGCGGGGGCAAACCGGTCGATATTATTATCACGGGCGGCGGCGCGGTCAGAGTCGTACAGGCGCTGCCGGAGTCATTCGTTCATGACAATCAAGTGAAAATCGTCGATAATCTCGTGATTCACGGGCTCTTGCATTGGATTGCCCATCGCAACGGACAATAAAAAGGAAAACGCATCATGAAATGGCTGTTTGCGGTCTTGGTCGCACTCAACATTATTGTTTTTGGCAGCATGGTTGCCTATCGGACACAACATAAAACCACCAAACCCGAATCTGCTTTGGAAGGCGGTACGCACGAATTATTGCGCCCGTCTTCTTTGGACGCCCCTAAAGCCGAGCCTCAGCAGGCATCGCAACCCGATTGGGTGGTGGTCGAATCAGACGGCCTGATTATGGCCGAACCTGAATCCGAAGAAGCGGAAGCCTTGCGTAAAAAGCAAGAAGCGCAGCAGTTGAAAGAGAAAAAAGAAAAAATGCGCCGCGAGAAAGAGGCACAAGAGCGTCGCGCCGCTGAAGAAGAGATGGGCGCGGCCGGCGTGGAACGCTTGTGTACCAGCAGCGCCACCGTGGTAATGGATGAAGACGATTACCACCGCATCAAAGGCCTGTTGGGCAAATGGCCCCATGCGGCCAGCCGCAGTATCGAAAAACGCAACGGCGCATCCGGTGGCGAGACTGCTTCCAAAACCTTCCGCGTGGTCTTGCCTGCCGACGGCGACACCTCCGCCCAGCTTGATGCCTTGGGCAGCCGCGGCTTTAGCGGCAGCATTCACAACGGCGAAATCAGCATTGACGTAACACGCAGCCGTTCTTCCGCCCAAGTTTTGATTTCACGCTTGTCCAGCGCAGGTTTTGGCGGCGCGCGCATTGTCGAGCAGGAAGACAGAAGCGCACCCGATACCGGTTTGAGCGTGGCGCGCATGACCGTGGTCTTTATGGCGGTCGATGAGCGCGATGCCCAAGACATCAGAAACATTGTCGGCCGTTATGGCAAGTTGAACATAAAAACCTGCCGATAATCAGGCCTATTCGGTTTCAGACGGCCTGATCAGCAGTCGGCCAAGCCTGATAAACCGAACGCCACAAAACACGAAACCCACTGTATCGGCAGTGGGTTTCGTGTTTTTCGGTTTTGAGTATCTGATATAAAGGGGAACAGGTATGTTTCGTATATGCGCACTCCGAGTATCAAGAGATAATGGGGAAGAGGGGAATAAAATCTGTCGTTTAATGGCTCGGATTAGGACGTCTTCCGAGTGGTTTTGATTATACGCTAATAATAACTATTATCAATAGCAAAATTGAAAAAATAATGGGTTTTGCTGTAATAGTTTGTTTTGTATGGGAATTAAATTTTGTCATCGGCTTTGCCATGATTAAAAAGGCCGTCTGAATAAAGACGGCCTTTTGTTTATTAGAATTTAGGCAGTGAGCAGCCTTCGGGGGTGGTAATTTTACATTGTGGAACACCTGCCGCCCGACATTTCCTCAAAGCCTCAGCCTCGGAAAGACCAGGTTGAGCCGTAACTCCAGGGAATACTCTTGATTTCTTCCCCTCCTGTCCTTGGGCAACAGCAATACAGCCATTCCTTACTGAAGCAACTACTTTACAAGGTGCATTTTGCCCTCCTTGTTCACAAGCCTTAATAGCTCCGTTTTTTGTAGTTTCAAGAGATGGAGCATTGATAACATCTGCTGAGAGACCAGTTTTAGGATTAACTGCCCAAGCTCCGTATTTTGAAGGCACATCAATGTTGATAATTTTTGTAGGTTGTCTTTGTTGACTGTAGCCAGATGAGCCACAATTACGGTTGTATCCGTATTGACATAAACCAGGGTCATTTTGTAATGCGCCCCTAGTCGCATCATAGGTAGGATTAGCAACGCAAACATTAAGACTTGCCAGTCCTAGCAATACAACAAGTAACTTTTTCATTTTAATTCCAATCTATTTATTATTTGAATCTTTATCAGTCTGCCGCTGCATCAATCATACGATGATTTGTTATCTTCTCTACGCGGCCGACGTTGAACTAGGGTAGGGCAAACATTTTGACACTATGTTTCAGACGGCCTTTTGATTTGTTTCAATCACTCATAAACCCAAGCAATCAACATATCCAAAGCCATATAAAATACCGTATAATCAAGGCCAAATTAACTTTGCCTGCTTGTCGGGCCGTCTGAAAAATTATGCAACAAACCTACGCCGCCGTACAGCGAGATTTGCTCGAAGCCAACCATCTTTCCCCCGATTTGCTCGCCCAAAGCCTGAGCATTATCGGTGCCAACCATGTCGATTATGCCGACATCTATTGTCAGCGCACTGCCTATGAAAGTTGGCATCTGGAAGAAGGCATCGTCAAATCGGGCAGCTTTCAAATCGATCAGGGCGTGGGCGTGCGTGCCGTTTCGGGCGATAAAACCGCTTTTGCCTACGCCGACAGCCTGTGTATCGATTCGATCAACCGCTCTGCCAAAGCCGTGCGCGTAATTGGTGCGGCCGGTGGCGAGGCCAGCGTCAAAGTGCCGACACCTGCTTACGGCAAGCCTGTCCATATGGCGATTGACCCTATTGCCAGCCTCGATTCCGCTGCCAAAGTCGCGCTGTTGAACAAAGTCGAAACGCTGGCCAAAGCCGCCGATCCGCGTATCGTGCAAGTGATGGCCGGTTTGACCTGCGAATACGACATGGTGTACATTGCCCGTCTGGACGGTAAACACGCTGCCGATATCCGCCCGATGGTGCGCATGAACGTAACCGTCATTGCCAAGCAGGGCGAGCATCGCGAGCAGGGCAGCGCGGGCGGCGGCGGACGTTATGATTTGGCCTATTTCGATGAAAACTTGGTGCATCGGTTTGTCGATTCTGCCGTCAAACAAGCCTTGACCAATCTTGAATCCCGTCCTGCGCCTGCCGGCGAGATGACCGTTGTTTTGGGCAACGGCTGGCCGGGCGTGTTGCTGCACGAAGCGGTCGGGCATGGTTTGGAAGGCGATTTTAACCGTAAAGAAACCAGCGTTTTCTCCGGCCGAATCGGCGAGCGCGTGGCCGCCAAAGGCGTTACCGTTGTGGATCAAGGCGATATTGCCGATAGACGCGGTTCGCTCAATATCGACGACGAAGGCAACGAAACCCGCCGCACGGTATTGATCGAAGACGGTATTTTAGTCGGCTATATGCAGGACGAAACCAATGCCCGTCTGATGGGCACGCAATCGACCGGCAACGGCCGCCGCGAAAGTTACGCTTCTGCGCCTATGCCGCGCATGACCAATACCTTTATGGAAAACGGCGGATATGAGCCGGAAGAAATCATCGCGTCCATCGACAAGGGCATTTACGCCGTCAACTTCGGCGGCGGACAAGTGGACATTACCAGCGGCAAGTTCGTGTTCAGCGCATCCGAAGCATGGTGGGTGGAAGGCGGCAATCTGCAATACCCTGTCAAAGGCGCGACCATTATCGGCAACGGCCCCGAAGTGCTGAAACATGTTTCCATGATTGGCAACGACACCGCGCTCGACAGCGGCATCGGCGTCTGCGGCAAAGAAGGGCAGAGTGTTCCTGTCGGCGTCGGACAACCGACCCTGAGGATTGATGCCGGGCTGACCGTCGGCGGTAGCGAAATTTAAACGGCAGGCCGTCTGAAAGGTTTTCAGACGGCCTTTTACATTAGGATAAAACCATGCAGGAATAGAATCGGAAATCAAGTTTTCCCATCGTGATGTTGCTGGTGTCGGTTGCTTTGTGGATCGCGTCTTTGTCCAATGTTGCATTTTATTTGGGCAATCATGAAAGCATGAAGGGTTTGACCGTTTTGATTTTGGGGTCGATATTTGCTTCTTTGGACATCAGATATTGTGCGGCCTATGCCAATTATGTTTGGTTGGCGGCCATTGTTTTGCTGGCATTGCGGAAGAAGGTCGTGCCTGTCCATGTGGCACTTTGGGGCTTGGCGCTGGTGGCCTTCAGTGTGAAAGCCGTACACGTCGATGAAGCAGGGAATACATCGGATATCGTGCGCTACGGTGTCGGATTTTATTTGTGGTATGCCGCATTTGTGGTTGCCACCATCGGCACGTTTGCCGGAAAGAGTAAGGAAAGACAAGCCACAACGCTGGCAGATGGGACGAAAAATGACGCTTGATGAATGGTTGCGCCAATCGGCACTACCCAAAAACGAAGCGCGGATGTTGTTGCAATATGCGCTGGGTTACACGCGTGCGCAGTTGGTTACACGCGGTACGGACGATTTGGCGGAATCCGCCCTGCAAACCTTGGCGGCTTTGGTTCAACGCCGTCTGAAAGGCGAGCCAATGGCCTATCTGTTGGGAGAACGCGAGTTCTACGGACGACGCTTTGCCGTTAATCCCCATGTGCTGATTCCCCGTCCTGAAACCGAGCATTTGGTGGAAGCCGTACTCAAACGCTTGCCGCTGCAAGGCCGCGTGTGGGATTTGGGGACGGGCAGCGGCGCCATTGCCGTGACCGTCGCGCTTGAACGCGTTGATGCCGATGTTCGCGCATCCGATATCAGCATCGGTGCTTTGGATACCGCCCGTCAAAATGCGGCCGAATTGGGTGCAAAGTCGAGTTTGCGCAGGGTTCGTGGTTTGATACCGACAGGCCGTCTGAAGGCCGATACGATGTGATTGTTTCCAATCCGCCGTATATCGAGAACGGCGATGAACATTTGTCGCAAGGCGATTTGAGGTTTGAGCCGCAAAACGCGTTGACCGACTTTTCAGACGGCCTCAGTCATATCCGCCACATTACCCAAGAAGCTCCTAAATATCTGAAAGCCAACGGCTGGCTGCTGTTTGAACACGGCTATGACCAAGGCGAAGCGGTGCGGAATATTATGTTGGAGAACGGTTTTGCCGAAGTGGCAACCGAACAGGATTTGGCTGGATTGGACAGGGTCACGCTGGGGCGTTTGCCTGCTTAGCGGGCATGGTTTGTCGGAATATAAAAAAGGGCGTGTCGATCACGCCCTTTTGGGTTTTCTGGTTTATCTGTTCAGACGGCCCGGTTTAACGCCAAGCAGCGACGAACTCCGCCCAGTGTTGTTTTTCTTCGGCTTGTGCGGCCAGGTAATGTTTGATGCGTTTGATTTCGACCTCGTATTCGTCAGCATCGAGCGCGCCGCTCATCATGCGAAAGCGTTGATACATGAGATAGGTATTGGCGGCATCGGTTTCGCAATAGTCGCGAATGTCTTTCAGACGGCCTGCATGATAAGCGTCCCAAACCTTGCTGCCGTCCATGCCCAGTTTGCCGGGGAAGCCGCAGAGTTTGGCCATATCGTCCAAAGGCACGCTGGCACGCGGTTGGTAGAGGGCGAGCAAATCCATCAGGTCGCAATGGCGGGTGTGGTAACGGCTGATGTAGTTGTTCCACTTAAAGTCGCGGCTGTCGCCAAAGTCTCCGTCGCCCGTGTCCCAATAGCGGGCGGCGCTGATGCCGTGTATCAGGGCGCGGTAGTGGAGGACGGGCAGGTCGAAACCGCCGCCGTTCCAGCTGACGAGTTGCGGCGTATAGTTTTCGATGACCTCGAAGAACTTGGCAATCATGACTTCTTCGCTGTCTTCGGGATCGCCGATGGTGCTGACGCGGATTTTGTCTTGCCCCCAGCGCATACAGCAGGAGATGGCGACGACTTGGTGCAGATGGTGTTGCATAAAGTCGCTGCCGGTTTTGGCGCGGCGTTGCTGTTGGGCAAACAGGACGACTTCGTTGTCGGGCAAATCGGCAGGTAAATCGTAAAGCTGGCGGATGCCGTTTACGTCGGGGATGGTTTCAATGTCGAAGGCGAGTATCGGAGTCATGGCGTGATCGGGTTGGATAAGGGATGATGTCATTGTGGCATGACGGCGCAGATAAAAAAAGAGGCAATCCCCCACAGGATTGCCCCAATACTCAAATCAGAGATTTACGCTTCACAAACAATACAGGCTTTCACCTGCGGCTTTACAGATGCAGCTCAACTCTGCATCAGTAAACTTTCATTTCGGGAATTGCACCGAAATCCTCTAAAAATACCGCAATTTCTTGCAATATCAGAAAACTGTTTACAAAAGTATCTAAAACCGGCGAGGCCGTCTGAACATTTTGTAATTTGATGTAGTGAAATTTACGCGAATTTTTACAGTTTGCCAAGTATTTTTTTTCTGAAGACTTGTTTCGGTATAAATTTCAGATTTTTGTCATATTTTTTTGCAATTATATTTCATAATTATTCAAAAAAATTAGATATTTATTTTATTTTTTTAAATTTTAATTTAATTTAATTTCATGTTTTTGAATAATTAAAAATGTATTTTTTTGCGGATAAACTGTTTTGTAATATATTGTTTTTTTAAAAAGAAATTAAATTTAATATGTAAATGAAAAAGAGTGTATTGGATCTGATGTTTTTTATTTGAGAAAAAATATAGGGTTGTTTGAAAGTCTCAATCACGATGAAAAAAGTTGTTTTTAAAGCATTTAAAGCGGAATATTATTTGATTGTTTAGAATCAAACATGAGTTTTGGTTTGATTCAATTAAAATAAAAAAGCGGCGAAAGAAGGACTTCGCCGCTTTTTGCATATTTAAATTGTAATTTAATGTAGTCAATAAAAGCTGTTTTCGCCTTCGGGACGGGTTTTGAAGCGTTTGTGCAGCCAGAAATATTGTTCTGGGATGTTCGCGTACCCGCTCTTCGATAAAGTCGTTCATGCGTTGGGTGTCGGCTTCGACATTTTCGGTCGGGAAATTGTCCCAAGCCGGATAGAAGCGCAGGGTTACGGTATTGTCGGCTTCGCGTGTGGGGATGGCGGGAATGATTTTGGCTTTGGTCATGCCGGCGATACGGCTGAGTCCGGTAATTGTGGCCGTCTGAATGCCGAAGAAATTGACGAAAATGGAATCGTTGCGGCCGAAGTCTTGGTCGGGCAGATAAAGAAAGGGCGCATCGCTTTTGCGCAGGTGTTTGATGATGGCGCGCAGGCCTTCTGTGCGGCCGATCAGGAAAACATTGTTGTAGCGGTGGCGGCCTTTCAGGATTTGCTCGTCCAGGGCTTTGTTTTTTTGGTGCGAATACATACTGGTCAGCGGTACATCCTGATTGAGCGTGTAAACCGCCATTTCAAATGCGGTAAAGTGCGGATAGAGGATGATGACTTTTTCGCCGGCGGCGAGGGCTTCGTCGAGATGGTGTTTGTCTTGATAGCGTACCAACGAGCGCAGCTTGTCCGCAGGTGCGTACCAGTAGAGGCCATATTCGAGCATCAGCTTCGCCATGTGTTGGAAGTGGCGTTTAAGCAGGGCGGTGCGCTGGCTGTCGTTCAGCTCGGGAAAGCATTTTTTGAGGTTGATTTCGCCGACTTTGCGGCGCGGTTTGACCGCGTAATAGGTGAGAATACCGATCGCGTCGGCAATCTTGTGCAACACGCAAAAAGGCAGCAGGCGGATGAGGTAGAGAAAAAGGAAGGCGGCTTTCATGAAGGCTCGCTGTATGTGGGCAAAGGGCTATTATAACCGAAAGGCCGTCTGAAAACGGGCTGGAACACTATTTCAGACGGCCTGAATGTCGACTTACCATTGGAAACGGCCGCGCTTGACCTGCAGGCCGTCAGGGTTGAGTTGCGAAGCCAATCCGTGATTGCGCAGGGCGTGGGTGAGGGCGACGGCGAGTCCGTCGGCGGCATCGGCTTGCGGCGTGCCGGAAAGTGCAAGCATTTGGACAACCATATGCTGCACCTGCTCTTTGGCGGCCTTACCCTTGCCGACCACAGCCTGCTTGACCTGAAGAGCGGTGTATTCAAATACGGGCAAGTCGTGCATGACCAAAGCAGCAATCGCCGCTCCTCGCGCCTGACCGAGCATTAATGTCGCGGCCGGATTGACGTTGACGAACACTTGCTCGATGGCCGCCTGATGCGGCTGATAGTGGCGGATGATTTCGTCGATATGGCGGACAATTACGGCGATGCGTTCGGAAAGCGACGCACCGGTCGGGGTTTTGATACAGCCGGAAGCAACATAATGATGTTCGCGGCCGTGGACATCGATAACGCCGAAGCCGGTCACGCGGCTGCCGGGGTCGATGCCTAGAATGCGTGTGGGTTGGAACTGGGACATAGTGCGTGTTTAAAGTAATCGGTGTTTCAGGGCAGGCAGGCGCGTGCGCACGCTTTGCAGGCGCGCAGTATCCAAATCGGCACAAATCACGCCTTCGCCTTCCGGCAACGTCGCCAACACATCGCCCCAAGGGTCGATAATCATACTGTGGCCGAATGTGCGGCGGCCGTTTTCATGCAGTCCGCCTTGTGCCGACGCGATGACGTAGCATTGGTTTTCCACCGCACGGGCGCGAAGCAGCAATTCCCAATGCGCCTTGCCGGTCGTGTAGGTAAACGCAGCAGGCAGCAGCAAAACATCAAACGGCTGCTGGGCGCGGAAAAACTCAGGAAAGCGCAAATCGTAGCAGACGCCGGCCGCCAGCGGAACATCGTCCACGCTTAACTTCGGCACATCGTTTCCCGCCAGTATCGTATCGGCTTCGGCGTAGCGTTCGCCCAAACCGGAAAAGCCGAAAAGGTGCATTTTGTGGTAAAGCCCGATTCGTTTGCCGTTGCGGTCATACACCAGCATCGTGTTCATCACCTTGCCAGCGTCTTGGCTTTGCAACGGAACCGTGCCACCAAACAACACCACGCCGCATTCCCTTGCCGTTTCGCTTAAGGCCGTCTGAAAACGGGTGTGGCAGGTTTCGCCAACTCGACCATCGTCCAAAGGCTCGGCAAATGCCAGTTTGTCCGTATCGTTTTTGCCCATCAGCGGCCAATATTCGGGCAGCAACACCCAATCCGCCCCTTGTTCGGCAGCCTCACGGACAAGGCGCTTCATGGTGGCAATATTGGTTTCGGGGTCGGTGGACGACACCATTTGCACAGCGGCGGCGCGTAAAGAGCGCATCATCAAAACTCCTGTCAGATTTTGCAAGAATTGTAACTTGTTTACGCACAAGGCCGATACAATCGTCACACAATTCCTCTCCAAAAAAGGATAAACCATGAACTTGAAACTTCTCCTCACTGCCGTACTTTCCACCGCCGCACTTGCCGCACTTGCCGCACATGCCGACGTACAGCTTTACGGCAGCATTAAGAGCAGCATCGAAACCTCGCAAACCCGTTTCGGTGGTCAAACATACAGCCGAACCGCCGTTGCTGACCAAGGCAGCCACATCGGTTTGCGCGGCTCACATCCGATTGGCGGCGGAACGAATTTTATTTGGGAAGTCGAACAAGATACTCCGGTCGGTAAAAGCGGATCCATCCGCCAAGACTGGCGCGAACGTCGAGATAATTTTGGCCGTTAAAGGAAAGATTGAATAGTAAAGGCCGTCTGAAAAATCAGGATAACTGGTTTTCAGACGGCCTGTTTTTATAGTGAGGTTGATTGATTTAAAGAATACACTTAAAAAGGCGGTAATCAATAATATCTTAATATTTTCAAAAATTTAACGGTTTTGTATAACTTATTGATTAATTGAGAGATTAATAAGATATTGGTTGATTGATTAAAAAAATCAGTATTATCTTTGCTTGAAAATTAATAAATTATCAAGTAAGGTTAAATGCAAGCGGTTTTATCCGTGAGTTAAATATTAATCAATAAGATAGGATGGTATAACCATGAATGAAGATATTATCAAAGGAAAATGGGAGCAACTTAAAGGTAAAGCCAAAGAAAAATGGGGCGAATTGACAAACGACGATTTGGACATTATCGAAGGCAAGCGCGATCAGTTGGCTGGTAAGCTCCAAGAGCGTTACGGTCGCACTAAAGATGAAGCTGAAAAAGAAATTGATGATTGGTTGAACAGCTAAGACCGTTGAATTTCATAATAAACGGTCGTATCCCCCTCGACCGTTTTTATGTTAAACCGAAAGGAAAAAATCATGCTTCATTATTCGATCGTTTTCTTTATAATCGCTATTATTGCAGCTGTATTAGGTTTCGGTGGTATTGCAGGTAGTGCGGCAGGCATAGCCAAAATTTTATTTGCTGGTTTCTTGATCTTGTCGGTGATATCACTGATTTTTGGCAGGAAGAAATAATACCTGTAGACCAATAAGGTTGTATCAAGCCACTATTCCGTCAAATAGGCCGTCTGAAAAATCAGGATAACTGGTTTTCAGGCGGTCTTTGTTCTTATAATAGCGGTTTATTGTTTTTACACACCCAGCAACGGAGTTTCCATGCAGTTTTCAGCATTCGGCGAAAAATTCACACAACACAGCGGTATTTTGCAGTTGATGGACGATTTGGGCGACGCGCTCAAAAGTGACAAGCCCGTCAATATGCTTGGCGGCGGCAATCCGGCGAAGATTGCTGAAGTCAATGCGGTGTTCGCCGATGTGTTTTCTAAACTGGCAGCGGAACACGCTGTTGAGAATATCGGCAATTATTCCAATCCGCAGGGAGATGCGGCGCTGATTGCGGCTTTGACTGAGTTTCTCAACCGTGAATACGGCTGGAACCTGACGGCGGACAATATCGCGCTGACCAACGGTTCGCAGAACGCGTTTTTCTATTTGTTTAACCTGTTTGGCGGCAAATTCAATCTTTCAGACGGCCAAACGGCTGAAAAAGCCATTTTGTTGCCGCTTGCGCCTGAATATATCGGTTATGCCGACGTACATGTCGAAGGGCAGCATTTTATTTCGGTAAAACCGAAAATCGAAAATGTCGAACACGAAGGCGATGCGGGATTTTTCAAATACCGCGTGGACTTTGACGCGCTGGAGAGCCTGCCTGAATTGAAAGCGGGCAAAATCGGTGCGATTTGCTGTTCGCGTCCGACCAACCCGACCGGCAATGTGTTGACCGACGGCGAGATGGCGCGTTTGGACGCTTTGGCCCAGGAACATGAGATTCCATTGATTATTGACAACGCTTACGGCATGCCGTTTCCAAATATTATTTACAGCGATGTGACGCTCAACTGGCACGAAAACATCATCCTCTGCTTCAGCCTGTCTAAAATCGGCCTGCCCGGCGTGCGTACCGGTATTATTGTCGCTGCGCCGGAAGTGGTCAAAGCCGTCAGCAGTTTGAATGCGATTGTGAACCTGTCGCCAACCCGTTTCGGCGCGGCGATTGCGGCCCCGCTGTTGAACGACGGCCGTCTGAAACAGCTGGCCGATGAAGTGATTCAGCCGTTTTACCGTCAGCAGGCGCAAACGGCGGTTTCCCTGCTCAAGCGCGAATTGGGCGCGTATCCGTTGAAAATCCACAAGCCTGAAGGTGCGATTTTCTTATGGCTTTGGTTTGAAAATCTGCCTGTTTCGTCGCAAATCTTGTACGAAATGCTCAAGGCTGAAGGCACGCTGATTATTCCGGGCGAGCATTTCTTTGTCGGCATCGATACGCAAGATTATCCGCACGCGCACGAGTGCATCCGTATGAGCATTGCTCAGGACGCGGAAACGCTGGAAAAAGGCATTGCCGCGATCGGTCGCGTGGTGCGTGGTTTGTACGATAAAAAATAAACGCTTTGAATAGACAAAGGCCGTCTGAAACCTGGGAAATCGGGTTTCAGACGGCCTTTTTGTCGGATTTAGATATGGTGGATAACCAGTTTTTTGCCTTCGTAATCGAGGACGTTGACGTCCATATCGAATAAGGTTTTGATGTTTTCGGCGGTGAAAATATCGTTGGGCTTGCCCTGCATGGCGACTTGGCCGTTTTTCATGGCGACGACGTAATCGGCGTAGGCGGCGGCCTGGTTGATATCGTGCAGGACGACGACGGTGGTGCGTTTGTGTTCGTCGGTCAGTCGGCGCAGGATTTGCATGAGGGAGCGGGCATGATACATGTCGAGGTTGTTCAGCGGTTCGTCCAGCAAAACGTAGTCGGTGCGCTGGCAGAACACCATGGCAATCATGGCGCGTTGGCGTTGGCCGCCGGAAAGCTCGGTCAGGTAACGGTCGGCAAAGTCTTGCAGGTGGAACTCGGCAAGCGCTTCTTCGACGATGGTTTTGTCGTTTTCAGACGGCCTGCCTTGATGGTAGGGATAGCGGCCGAACATGAGCAGGTCGCGCACGGTAATGCGGCTCATGATGCTGTTTTCTTGGGTGAGGATGGAGAGCGTGCGGGCAAGTTCGGCGGTAGGGGTGGTCTTGATGTCTTTGCCTGCGTAGCTGATATCGCCGTGTACCAAGGGCTGCAGGCGCGCCATAAAGGAGAGGAGGGTGGATTTGCCTGCGCCGTTCGGGCCGATCAGCGCGGTAATGCCGCCTTCGGGAATGTCGAGGCTGACGTCGTTGAGGATGGGGTTGCTGCCGATGGTGTGGCTGACATTGCGGATGGTAATCATAGACGGGTCCGAAAATGGAAAATTGGGGTTTCAGACGGCCTTTCAGCGTGAGGCCGTCTGAATTTTATTCCTGTATGGTGTGGTTAGATTTCGCTGACGGTGACAAATTCGGGATTGTCGGCTTGGTCAATCAGGAAGGCGCGGACGCGTTCTTGCCAAAGCTCGCCGAATTGTTTGAGTTCGTCAGCACTTGCGCTGCCGCTGACGGCTTTGGGCATGATGTCGCGCATTTGCGGCGCAAAGGGTTGGAGCGCGGCATTGAGGCTGACGGCAACGGTTTTGCCGGTATCGCGGCGGCGGAGCGCGAGTGTGCCGTTGATTTCGCCTGCACCAAAGGACAAGAGGTGGCGGCGGGCAAAGCGTCCGGCAGGCCTACGCCGCCAAAGCCGGTTTCGGGTGCCGCGCCGGTAAGGAGTTGGACGACGGAAGCGGTAACGCCGGTCGTGCCTTCGTCACGCTCACCCTGCATAAAGGCTTCGATGTCGCCGCGTTGCGGCAGCTCTGCGCCGTAAAGGGCTTTCAGGCCTTTGACCACCATTAGGTAGGCTCCGGCGACGGTCGGGCAGGAGTGGCCGCACAGGCGCACGGCATCGGCGTAGCGGTAAGTGAGGATGCCGTTTTCGGCTGCACCGAGGAAGTCGGCCAATGCGTCTTGGACGGTAACGGTCGGTGCGTCATCGAAGAATGAAGGGAGGCGTTCTTGTGTCATGAGGGTTGTCCTTTATGGGTTTGTTTAGACCGTCTGAAGGTTTCAGACGGCCTGAAACCTTTGCGGCATACTGTTTGCTGCGCTTTGAGCGGCATTTGCATTCAGTATTGCAGCAAAGGTTTCGGACTGAAACTGCGGTGTTATTTTAGGAGTATTTGCTTGTCCTGTATAAATTTTTCCGCCAGTTTTGTCGCGCCGTGGGTGTTGAGGTGGTTGGTGTCAAAATATATCGGCAGGCCGTCTATGGTTTTGTCTGCCGGAATCGGACCCATGATGTTGACCCAATGCACAGCAGGCCGCTGTTTGACGATGTTTTCTATGGTTTTGTCGGCTTCGGCGGAGCGGGCGATTTCCGCTTTTTTATGCTCGGAAACGTATTGCATGTCGATGCCGAGATGCTGTTTCAGGTAGTAATGGCGCAGGGGCAGTTGCGCGTTCATCGGCGTGTCGGCAAAGACGTAAACCTGTTTACCCTGTTGAACCAAAGTGTCGAGCATTTTGCCGAAATGTTCCGTAAAACCGGGCTTGTCGGTATGCAGGAACCAACGTTGCGAGATAAAGACCACCGGATAGTTTTCAACTTTTTGTGCGATAAAGCGGTTGTAAGGGTTGCAACGATTGGCACGGCGGTCGCTTTGCGGCAGGAGGAAGCCGAAGGCAACGCCGCAACTGTTGGACGAGATAACGTCGGTGGCAAAGCCTTCCTGTTTGCCCACCATATCGATAAAGGGCGTCAGGTGGGCGGCGTGGGAGTCGCCTATCAGTAGGACTTTGCTGCTTTGGTTTTCCGTGCCGACAGCGCAGTCGGTTTTGGTCAAGGTATCCGCGCAGATTTTACTTTCGTCAACCGTATATAGGTTTGCCTCGTATTCGGCTGGTTTGGCAGTCAGCAGGTAGCCGGCGGCAGGAATCAACAGAGCGAAATAGGCGGCGATGACCCCGATGAATTTCTTGGTGGTGAAATTCTTTATCCGTCGCGCTGGTGTTTCGACGAAGTAATAGGACAAAACGGACAAGCCCAACATCAGCACCACTGCCAATACAATCGCGGACATCGGCAAAGCGTTGTCCATGTAAACATAGCGCATGACGGCCAAGACCACCCAATGCCACAGATACAGCGAATAGGAAATCAAACCGATAAACACAACAGGCTTGAGGCTCAACAGTTTGGCGGTATTGAAGCCGCTTTGCGTTTGCAGGGTCTTGCCCGAGTAAATCAAGCCGCCAACCGCCGTACAGCACAGCAGCCGTTCGATATTGCCTTCGCCGGGCAACACGCCGTAAGGAAGCAGCAACATGGCGGCAATCACTGCCATCATCGCCCAGCCGACTAAAGGCGTGCTGAAACGGTCGTTGTTTTGGGAGGGCGAAATAAAGGCAAAAAGCGCGCCGATCAGCAGCTCGTATGCGCGCACATAAGGCAGGAAATAAGGGTCCATGCCGAAGGTGGGCAAGAAGACGGACAACAGGCTCAATACAATCAGCAAAAGGATGAATTGGCGGATGTTGCGCCCTTTGCTGAATCGGAAAAAGGCAATCAGCAAAACCGGAAAAACAAAGTAAAACTGCTCTTCCAGCGATAAAGACCAAATGTGCTGCAAAGGTTTTTCCGCTGCATCGGCATCGAAATAGCCGCCACGCCGTGCAAAAAACAGGTTGGCCGAAAACAGCAACGCAAACACTGCCGATTTGACGTATTGGCGCAGGTCAAACGATAAGAAAAAGATTGCGGCGGCCAAGCTCGTACACAGCAATACGCAGGAGAAAAGCGGGCAAAATGCGCTTCGCTCGGCGTTTGTAAAAACTCTAAAAAAACGAAAAAAACTGCCGTTTTGCATTTCGCGGCTGATGATGGTGGTGATCAGATAGCCGGACAAAACGAAAAAAACATATCCACACCAAGAAAAACCGCCGGGCAGCCAAGCGGCATCAATGTGGAAAAATAATGACAGCCAATACTGCCAACGCTCGTATGCCGTCCAAGTCGGGACGGTATTTTTAATGTCGTGCTCATTTTTTTGTAATTTTAGTAAATCCAGTAATGTTTACTATGAGTACATGTCAGAAATTTAGTTTCATTTCAAGGATTAAATATTTTTGAAACATGGATTTCAGACGGCCTGAATTTATTTTTTCGAGCGTGTGGGCAGGTTTAATTTATTTCTTTTTCAACACCAAATATAAAAATACCAATCCGCCTGCAAATTCGACGACCACGCTCAATACAGCCTGCATGCCGAGGAAGTGTTCGAAGATGGTTTGCCCGCCGACCAACAGGATGCCGCCGACACAAAAAGTCATGGGCAAGCGGACGGAATGTTTGACCGACGGGGAAAAATGGTTGGCCAGCGCGGCAACCAGCAGGCCGAAAAAGCTCACCGGGCCGACAACGGCGGTCGCAGTTGCAACCAATGCGGCGATCCACAACAGCAGCCATAAGGTATTGCGCGTGTAGTTGATGCCCAAATTAATGGCCTGATTGCGGCCGAGCAGGTAAACATCGAGGCGGTGGCGTTCGCGCCAGATCACGGCGGCGCTGATGAGCAACACGACTGCGCCGATACCCAACAATTCCGAGTGGACAGTATTGAAGGTGGCAAACATATTCGCCTGCGCGGCGGTAAATTCTTCGGGATCAATCATGCGCGAAAGCAACGACGACAGGCTGCGGAACAAAATCCCGAAAATCACGCCGATTAAAATCATGCGCGACAAATCGCGTCCGCCCTGTTTGATGAGCGTGTAGAACAGCAGCAGCGAGCCGCCCATCATGACGACCAGTTCAAAGCCGAATTTGCCCGTCAACGGCAGGGAAGCATAGCCCACGCCGCCGAGCGTAAACACCAGCAAGGTCTGCAAAAACACATACAGCGAATCGAAACCCAAAATCGAAGGGGTCAGAATCGGATTGTTGGTCAGCGTTTGGAAGAGTTGCGTGGACACGCCGACCGCATAGGCAACCATCAGCAGCGCGGCAAGCTTGGTCAGACGCAGGTGCAAAACAAAGTCCCAATCGCCTTTGACGTTGAGCGTCATAAACAGAACGCAGGAAACCAGCAACAGCGCAAAGGCGACCCACAACGGGCGGCTGCTTCCTGCCATAAAACCGATATTTTTTTCAGACGGCATGAGCAGGTTTCCTTAATAAAAGCCACAAAAACAAAGCCGTCCCCATCACACCAAAAACCGTAGAGACCGGAATTTCAAACGGAAACACAATCACGCGTCCGACAATATCGCACAGCAACACCAGAGACGCGCCCAGCAAGGCCACTGCAGGCAGGCTCTGGCGCAGCTTGTCGCCCATCAGGCGGCTGATGATGTTCGGCACGACCAAGCCGATAAACGGAATATTGCCGACCGTCACGACCACCAAAGACGTAATCAGCGCCACAATAATCAGCCCCGACCACAGAATCGCCGTCCGGTTCAGCCCCAAGTTCACGCTCACCGTTTCGCCCAAACCTAAAATCGTCAGCTGGTCGGCAATCAAATAGGCAAACAAAGCCAAAATCCCCGTTGCCCACAACAATTCATACCGCCCGAGCAACACGCCGGAAAAATCGCCCTGTTGCCACACGCCGAGCATTTGCAGCATTTCGTTTTCATACGCGATAAAGGTGGCCACCGCCTCAATCACACCGCCGAAAATAATCCCGACCAAAGGCACCATCAGTTGCGCGGTCGGCGGCAGGCGGCGGATCAGCAGCATAAAGACCAACATCCCGATCAGCGCGGCAACGGCGGCAACCGACATTTTTGCCAGCAGCGGCGCGGCCGGCAGCAGCAGGGTCATTAGCAGCAAACCCAAAGCCGCGCTTTGGCTTGCGCCCACCATCGACGGTTCGACAAAACGGTTGCGCATCAAAATCTGCATAATCATACCGGCCACCGCCATCGACGCACCCGTCAGCACAATCGCAAACGTGCGCGGCAGGCGGCTGATGAACATGACCTGTTGACTGTCGGATAGCGAAAACAGGGCGGACCATTTGAAGTCGGCCACGCCGATCGACAGGCTGACGGCAAACAATATCAGCAGCGCCACACCGTTGACCGCATTTAAAAATGAAGGTTTGTGAAACATAAAATGGTTCGGGAAAAAAATAAGGCCGTCTGAAAGAAGGGTTAAGGTATTTTGCGAAAAAGGCAGGTTTGCCCATCATAAAAACAGATGCAAACAGGCAAAAATTGTCCATTTGCACCATGTATTTTCAGACGGCCTAAATCCAATGACTTCAGATCAAGCAACTTGATCCTGTGAATCATCAAACCTTTCAGGCCGTCTGAAAGAAGCGGGCGGCTATGCCCACGCCGAATTACTTGGCCGCATTAAACGCATCGCTGACCTGTTTTGAAGCATTCAGCAATTCTTGTGCGCCGCCGGCCGCCAGATAGGTTTCCGGCACGAGGTACACGACTTGGCCTTTTTTCCATGCGGTTGTTTCGGCAACCAAAGGATTGTCCAAAACATCTTTCGCAGCCTGACCTTCTTCACCGATGGCCGCGCCGCGGTCCAAAACAAACAGCCAATCAGGATTTTTCTCTTTCAGGTATTCAAAGCTGATAGGCTGGCCGTGGCTGCCTTCTTTAATCGATTCATCGACAGCGGGAACGCCGATGTCTTTATGCAGCCAACCGCCCAAACGGGAAGAAGGGCCGAAAGCCGACATCTTGCCGCCGTTGACCAAAATCACCAAACCCTTGCCTTTGCCTTGAGCCGCGGTTTTCGCCGCTTCAAACGAAGCATCGATTTCCGCTTTCAGCTTGTCCGCTTCGGCCTGTTTGCCGAAGATTTGCGCCAGTGCGTCGATGCGCTCTTTTGAGCTTTCTTTCAGATTGGCGGTTTCGGCGGTCATCTCGATGGTCGGCGCAATCTCGTTCAACTTGTCAAACGCTTTGGCTGCACGGCTGCCGATGATGATGAGCTGCGGTTTGTAAGCGTTTAAGGCTTCGTAGTCAGGCTCAAACAGCGTGCCGGCAGGTTTTGTGGTTTTGAAATATTCGTCTAAATAAGGCAGCCGGTTTTTATCGACGGACAAACCGGTTTTCACGCCCAGTTTGTTTAAAGTGTCGAGCATACCCAAATCGTAAACGGCGATACGCTCCGGATTTTGCGGCACTTTTGCATCGCCGCGCGCGGTTTTCACCGTCAGGCTTGCGCCTTCGGTTTGGGCGGCAGAAGCGGAAGCAGTTTGTGCCTGATTGGAAGCAGAATCTTTCGGTGAACACGCACCCAAAGCGAGGGTGCAGCATACGGCTAAAGCGGTCAAACGTAACATAGAGTTTCTCCGTAGTCGGAAATAAAGTAAATCGAAATGATAACTTGTATCGGATTATAAAGCTAGATGCCGTCTGAAAACTTTTGTTTTCAGACGGCTTTTTCAAGCTGATTGCTTAGAAGCGGTAGTTCACACCCAAGCGGACATCGCGGCCGATACCCGGCAAGGTTTCACCGCGTTGGCTGTGCGGATAGTAGAACTTGTTAAACACGTTGTTGACGGCAAAGTTGACATTGAGCGTGTCTTTGCCCAGAGGTTTCCAGTTGGCGAACACATCGTTCACCCCGTAGCCTTTGCGTTTGACTTCACCTTTGTCGCGTACTAACACAGAGCCGGAGGCTTTTTGGAGGTAGCGTCCGCGCCAGCCGATTTCCAAATTTGGATTTTGGAAGCGGTAGGAGAGGGAAGTCGTCCAAGTGCGGCCGGTCTGTACGGCAAATTCGGGGTTTGCGCTTAACAGGTTTTTAGGATGGGTGTCGTAGATGCGTGGTTTGCTGTGGCTGACGCCGACTTTAGCCAGCAGGCCGCCTGTGCGGTAAGATGCGCCCAATTCATAGCCATGGTTTTTGATGTAGCCCGCATTGGCAGTTTCTTTAAATGCCGCGCCGTGGCGGTCTTGCGGATTGGCGATGGCGTCGCTGATTTTTTGCCAGAAGTAGCTGCCGTTTGCGGCAAATGTACCGTCGTTGTAGTTGAAGCCGATTTCGGTATTGCGCGCGCGTTCGGCTACTGTGCCGTCTGCAATGGAAACGATGCCTCGGCGGCCGTGGGTCAGCAGTGCGTCGTACAGGCGCGGGCTGCGGCTGGCGTAGTTGTGACTTGCGCTGAAGCTCAAGTTTTCGATAGGTTGGTAAATTACGCCCAGACTCGGGTTGACTTTGCCGTCTGAAACCGATTTGCCGTCATGGGTTTTGACCTCGAAATGGTCGTAACGCAGACCTCCGGTCAGGGTAACATCACCGATATCTTGGATGGCTTCGACATACACGCCGTAATCGGTTTTGGTCGGGTTGGTCAGGCTGTATCCGCGTACCAGACTTTGCAGGGCGGCATCGGTGTTGGTGTATTGCGAATTCAGGAAGGCATGGGGTTTGATTTCCTGATGGCGGTAGTTGACACCGTATTTCAACAGGGTTTTTTCGGCAAGGCGGCTGTCGAAGTTGATATTTGCACCTTTGGTGGTGATTTTGGTTGTGGTCGGGCCTGCCACATTGCCTGCGTAGCCGTTACCTTTGTCATCGGCAGAATAGCGCTCGTTTTCCAACACATAGGCGTTGGCATTCAGTTTTTCGACAAAACCCAGGTTTTTACCCGTGTACTCTAAGTTGGTGTTGGATTGGGTAGTTTCGCGGTAAATGGGTGTATTGTCAGCTTTCCTGCCGTCCGGACGGGCAAAGGTCTGCCAACCGAATTCTTCTCGGATGAAGCGTTCTCCACGGTGTTGATCCTGCATATGGCTTAAGACAATGCGGTGGTCGTCGAAGGTTGCACCAATTTTGGCGAGGTAGCTGCGTTTGTCCAATCCGCTTTTTTTAAGACTTTGTTTGCACCGTATTGGTTGGTGTAGCCTTTACCTGCCTCGTAATCTTTTTTTCATCGTTGCGGCTGTAAGAGAACAAACCGTCGAAGTTGCCGGCTTTTTCCGAACACGCTGGCACCGTAGTTTACGCCGTCATTGCTGGCATAGCCGCTGCTGAGGCGCACGCCCCAGTTTTTTTATCCAAACCTTTGAGCAAGTCTTCGGCATCGACTGTTTTGGTAATAATCGCGCCGTTGGTCGCGCCGATCCCGGCAGATGCCGAACCTGCGCCTTTTTGTACAGAGACGATTTTAACCAGTGCAGGGTCGATGATGAAACGGCCTTGGTGATACAGTATTTGGCTGTCAGAATAGGCGTTGTCCACCTTAATATCCACCGAGTTTTGACCCATGCCGCGCAGCGTCAGGAATTGGGACGTGCCGTTGCCGCCGCCGAAATCGATGGCAGGTTCTTCTTTTAATAATTCGCGCAAATCGGTTGCCGTGCTTTCGTCTTTTTGACGAAGAGTGACGATATTGGTTTTGATCTTGCTGCCTTGACGGTCACCTTTAACGGTAACGGTATCAAGCACAACATTGTCTTTGGCTTCATTTTCTGCGTGTGCAAAACCGGCTGCCAGTGTCAGTGATAGCAGGCTCAGTCGAAACAGAGGCGTATTCATTGAGAAATGTCCTTAATAAAATGACAGTAATAAAAAAAAAAAGCAAATAAAGAGAAATTATCTTTAAAATGATGCAATTAAGAATAATCATCATTTATAATAATGCATTAAAAAGAAATAGTTGTAAAGAGTTGTGTTGAATTTGTAAAGGAAGTAGGTTGTTTTTAAATGAATTTTGCAGTTTGTGTATCAGGCCGTCTGAAAAATATGTGATCAGGCATTTTTGCGTATGAAAATATTTGGAAAGACTGCATAGAAATTTTTACTTTTTCCCTTGAATTTGTCGCAAACAACCCAAATCTACTCGCCATTACGGCAGGCTTTCTATAAGCGTGCCGCTATTTCCAAGCAAACCGTGTCTGTCATGTCCGACAGACAATTGTTTTCAATCTATTTATTTATCGGAGCATTAAGACATGACCATCCGCCCTTTACACGACCGCGTAGTCGTCAAACGCTTAGAAGCTGAAGAAAAAACCGCCTCCGGCATCGTTTTGCCAGGTGCGGCTGCTGAAAAACCCGACATGGGCGAAGTAATCGCCGTGGGTGCGGGCAAAATCGGTAAAGACGGCGAGCGCCGTCCGCTGGATGTCAAAGTCGGCGACAAAGTGATCTTCGGCAAATACAGCGGCCAAACTGTAAAAGCCGACGGCGAAGAGCTGTTGGTAATGCGTGAAGAAGACATCTTCGGTATCGTTGAATAATTGTTGAATTAAGTTTCAGAACCCAAGGCCGTCTGAATCAAATATGAAGTTTTCAGACGGCCTCGAACAGATTTTTAATATTGATTTGGAGAATTTAAATGGCAGCAAAAGACGTACAATTCGGCAATGAAGTTCGCCAAAAAATGGTAAACGGCGTCAATGTATTGGCAAACGCCGTACGCGTGACTTTGGGCCCTAAAGGCCGCAACGTGGTACTTGACCGCGCTTTTGGCGGCCCGCACATCACTAAAGACGGTGTGTCTGTTGCAAAAGAAATCGAATTGAAAGACAAATTCGAAAACATGGGCGCGCAAATGGTGAAAGAAGTGGCGTCCAAAACCAACGACGTAGCGGGTGACGGTACCACTACCGCCACCGTACTGGCTCAAGCCATCGTTGCCGAAGGTATGAAATACGTTACCGCCGGCATGAACCCGACCGACCTGAAACGCGGTATCGACAAAGCCGTTGCCGCTTTGGTTGACGAGCTGAAAAACATCGCCAAACCTTGCGACACTTCTAAAGAAATCGCCCAAGTCGGCTCTATTTCCGCCAACTCTGACGAACAAGTCGGCGCGATTATCGCCGAAGCGATGGAAAAAGTCGGCAAAGAAGGCGTGATTACCGTTGAAGACGGCAAATCTTTGGAAAACGAGCTGGACGTGGTTGAAGGTATGCAGTTCGACCGCGGCTACCTGTCTCCTTACTTCATCAACGACGCTGAAAAACAAATCGCAGCTTTGGACAATCCGTTCGTATTGTTGTTCGACAAAAAAATCAGCAACATCCGCGACTTGTTGCCTGTTTTGGAACAAGTGGCCAAAGCCAGCCGTCCGCTTTTGATTATCGCTGAAGACGTAGAAGGCGAAGCCTTGGCGACTTTGGTGGTGAACAACATCCGCGGCATTCTGAAAACCGTTGCCGTGAAAGCCCCTGGCTTCGGCGACCGCCGCAAAGCCATGTTGCAAGACATCGCTATCCTGACCGGCGGCGTGGTGATTTCCGAAGAAGTCGGCCTGTCTTTGGAAAAAGCGACTTTGGACGACTTGGGTCAAGCCAAACGCATCGAAATCGGTAAAGAAAACACTACCATCATCGACGGCTTCGGCGACGCAGCCCAAATCGAAGCGCGTGTTGCCGAAATCCGCCAACAAATCGAAACCGCAACCAGCGAATACGACAAAGAAAAACTGCAAGAGCGCGTGGCTAAATTGGCCGGCGGTGTGGCAGTGATCAAAGTCGGTGCCGCTACCGAAGTGGAAATGAAAGAGAAAAAAGACCGCGTGGAAGACGCGCTGCACGCTACCCGCGCAGCCGTTGAAGAAGGCGTGGTTGCCGGCGGCGGCGTAGCCCTGTTGCGTGCCCGTGCCGCTTTGGAAAACCTGCATACCGGCAATGCCGACCAAGACGCAGGCGTACAAATCGTCTTGCGCGCCGTTGAGTCTCCGCTGCGCCAAATCGTTGCCAACGCAGGCGGCGAACCTAGCGTGGTTGTGAACAAAGTGTTGGAAGGCAAAGGCAACTACGGTTACAACGCAGGTTCCGGCGAATACGGCGATATGATTGAAATGGGCGTACTCGACCCTGCCAAAGTAACCCGTTCTGCGCTGCAACACGCCGCATCTATTGCCGGCCTGATGTTGACCACAGACTGCATGATCGCTGAAATCCCTGAAGAAAAACCTGCTATGCCTGATATGGGCGGCATGGGTGGTATGGGCGGCATGATGTAAGGCCGTCTGAAACCTTCAGATAAAAAGCAAAACCGCACGGTAAGTAGCCGTGCGGTTTTTTATTTGCCAGTAGAAGCGTGAGATGGTGAGGGCATGCCATGATTTACAGAGAAATAAGGGTTGCCAGTTCCATTGAATCAGAAGCCATCAAATAAACTTCATCATTAAAAAAGGCCGTCTGAAACTTTATTTTGTGTTTCAGACGGCCTGCTTTAATGATTTAAACCGTTACTTTTTACTTGAACGGCTGTATTGGACAGCTTGAGACAAGAGTTCTTCAATTTCTATCCACATAATGCCTCCTTACAGCAAACCAGGTTGACCTAAAGCCGGATCGTTGGCTCGTGCCGCTTGGGCATCTTCGACAGTCAGTTCAAGGGCTTTGGCTACGCCTTCGCCGTATGCCGGATCGCAACGGTAGCAGTTGCGGATATGGCGGTATTTGATGAAGTCAGGCGCATCGCCCATGGCTGCGGCGGTGTTGTCGAACAAAGCCTGTTTCTGCGCGTTGTTCATCAGGTTAAACAAGGCGCGTGGTTGGCTGAAGTAGTCGTCATCGTCTTGGCGGTAGTCCCAGTACGCCGCGTCGCCGTTGATTTTCAAAGGCGGTTCGGCGAAGTCGGGCTGTTGCTGCCATTGGCCGAAGCTGTTGGGTTCGTAGTGCGGCAGGCTGCCGTAGTTGCCGTCGGCACGACCTTGACCGTCGCGCTGGTTGCTGTGAACAGGGCAACGCGGGCGGTTGACGGGAATTTGGTGTAAGTTCACGCCTAAGCGGTAGCGTTGTGCATCGGCATAGTTGAACAAACGGGCTTGCAGCATTTTGTCCGGGCTGGCGCCGATACCGGGAACGAGGTTGCTCGGTGCGAAGGCGGATTGTTCCACATCGGCAAAGAAGTTTTCGGGATTGCGGTTCAACTCGAATTCGCCCACTTCAATCAGCGGATAGTCTTTTTTCGGCCAAACTTTGGTCAAGTCAAACGGATGATAAGGTACTTTCCGCATCAGCTTCAGGCATGACTTGGATGTACATCGTCCATTTCGGAAACTCGCCGCGCTCGATGGCTTCGTACAGGTCGCGCTGATGGCTTTCGCGGTCGTCGGCGATGATTTTTGCAGCTTCTTCGTTGGTCAGGTTTTTAATACCTTGCTGGCTACGGAAATGGAATTTTACCCAGAAACGTTCGCCCGCTTCGTTCCAGAAGCTGTATGTATGCGAACCGAAGCCGTGCATATGGCGGTAGCTGGCGGGGATGCCGCGGTCGCTCATGACGATGGTGACTTGGTGCAGGGCTTCGGGCAGCAGCGTCCAGAAGTCCCAGTTGTTCGTGGCAGAGCGCATATTGGTGCGCGGATCGCGTTTGACCGCCTTGTTCAGGTCGGGGAATTTACGCGGGTCGCGCAGGAAGAACACAGGCGTATTGTTGCCGACCATATCCCAGTTGCCTTCTTCGGTATAAAACTTCAACGCAAAGCCGCGGATGTCGCGTTCTGCATCGGCTGCGCCGCGTTCGCCTGCCACGGTGGTGAAACGGGCGAACATCTCGGTTTTTTTGCCGACTTCGCTGAAGATTTTGGCACAGGTGTATTTCGTGATGTCGTGTGTCACGGTGAACGTACCGAACGCACCCGAACCTTTGGCGTGCATACGGCGTTCGGGGATGACTTCGCGCACGAAATCGGCAAGTTTTTCATTCAGCCACAAATCCTGCGCCAGCAACGGACCGCGCGGACCGGCGGTCAGGCTGTTTTGATTGTCGGCAACGGGCGCGCCGTTGTTCATGGTCAGATGGGTAACAGGACATTTAGAGACGGTCATGATGATTTCCTTTGTGAAATGGTCAGTGGTTTATAAAAACGATTTGCCGAAAAAGCATATTCGTAGCCGGTTTCTTGATTTTTCATAAATTTCTTGTATCGACATTTGTTTTTTTCCTTTTTGTTTAAACTATGAAAAAGAACTATACAGAAAGGTTTTGACTATTGGAACTATGAAACCGATTTAGAATAGATATAATAAATTAATTATTAAATTTCATTAGTTTAATAA